>JAABUS010001412.1_pt1 | contig 52562 bp, 51 predicted proteins | sample 5560161 | NCBI WGS metagenome assembly JAABUS01 (sample SAMN10711885, study PRJNA513376) | rock metagenome | isolation source: Antarctica rocks | place: Antarctica: Victoria Land, Trio Nunatak nord | collected 2016-01-04 | reverse complement strand
CATCCCACCGCAAAAATGGCCAACAATGGCAAGGTTGAGTACTGATTGGCCAGATACCCGACGATGTTGGCCTCTAGAGGATAAAATGGATGCGGGGGTTGGACGATCTTGGTGGCATTGGAGATGATGCTGTCCATGATGGGCGCAGTTGATCCCATGTAGCGAGAGGGTACTCCGTATATACTGTGGATATGTAAATATTAAGAAGGCCTGATTCTTTAAGTCAGACCGTGCAGGGTTGTTCTTGGCGCGGGGAAAAGATGGGTCGAAAGCAGGGCGCAAACAAAACTTGGAAGCGAGTTTGCTAGCAGCCTAGATTCAGATCTTGTCTCACTATGACGCAAGTCGATCGCTTCAAGATCTCCTGGTTTGAACAGTGTACTTTAAGTCTGTCAATGATAGTGCATCGTTCAGAACTTCATAAAATGTTCGGAACCAAGAGGAAACCATCTCTACCTATATAAGGTAAAGTACGATTCATACAATACATCAATCAACCCCACAACGACAGCCACGTCGCCTCCCCGTCCACAGACCGATCACCTGCTCTGCGCCTCACCCAGGCTCCAGCAATCAGCCCGCCTTTTCATCCTGCGCTTTATTACTACCCGGGCCACGATGCTACTTTTATTGGTTTGCGCCGCTGGCTTGGCTGGATGAGGGCTACCTCGCAAATAACCATGGGTGTAATGGAAGCCTAGACCCGCTGGGATTGAACATGCGTTTGCTGTTAATATAGGATGTTTTGGGATGGGTGCGGTGATGATTTCGATCATTCATACTTTCGGGTTAGTTTTTAGTGTGTCAACCGAGCATAAGCGGGAACCTCGCACCTCCCACATACAAATTTGGGCCTACTCATCGCCTCATCCCCATCAGAATTACTATTATCGCTGTCGCTGCCTTCCTAAATTTTGAAGCTATTCAGATCACATGGCTTAGAGGTTTCAATTTGTTTGTAGACTCATCAAAATTCTTTACTCCCCCTCTCTCATCTCTTCTGACATTACTGTATATAGACTGCCCCCGCAACTTCTCTACCTCTCATCGACGCTCTGAAGTCAACGATATCGTTCATCTTGAGCAACGCCGAAGCGATACGATCGATGAGAAGAGCGTGACTTTGATCTATGATTATGACCTCGAGGCCCTGTTATCTGGGTGAATTAGACGCTGAGACAGAGACAACGCTGTCTCCCGAATGCAAGATCTATCTGATCGCGAGACGTCTTCGAAATTGCGTTAATCAAGAAGCTTCCGATTGTCATCTTCAGCTTTCTTCTTTGCATCTTTGACTATATAATGCACTGTATTCGGCTTGAGATCTTAAGATTTTCCTATAGAAAGTAAAGAGTTTCCCGAGATCTCGCTCAGGATCGTTGCTGCAGATCTAAATGTCGAATGAATTTGCTGATGATCTGACTTGCTGACTCGCGAGGCTTCCGTTTTAGCTGTTCCCTTTGTAAATCTCTTCTTATGAGACATGATAGAGAGTGTGTAATGAGGTAGAATTAATAGTAGTTCTGTTGAGTAGAAATGTGGTTTGTTTATCTAAAATTAGGCCGCTTATGCTCGGTTGACACACTAAAAACTAACCCGAAAGTAGTGGTTGACAGTTTTTGTGTCGGTGACGTGGTAACTTGAATGTCACGTGTCCTGTGATTTCTCCACTGTTTGATGCTGTCGTGAAGTTCTTCAATAAGACACAGTGAAAGATTCGGCTTTCCAATTGACTACATGGAGAAAACGCAAGAACTATTCACGAGAATGCGCACGCTCTTACGAACCAGCATCGTTATACACATGGCTTGATGCAATGTTACTAGACATCACTAGCTGTTGTTATGTCTGTATCAGTCTACCTATGTAGAAATCTTGCATTGGCTTTTGTCATTACTTTTCTTTCATGGCTTTCGTTGAGGAGTAAAATGTCAGCGGACCGCATATTCCCTATTTCTGACCGCTGCTTCCGACGGTGTGAAGCATGCACTCTAGCAAACAGCGTGGGTCTGCAATCCACTGTCAGCAATATCCTCGAAGCCATTACGAGCATCTACTCGCCTTGCCAGTCTTTCCCTGCAACGAATGTTTCTCATTCCTGTAGTGCGGGTGGTTATGCTTGGACTTTCCACTCGACGTATGTTTCTTGACATGTCTACGCAACAGTCAGCTTCTGGGCAATTACCAAACCCCATGGAAATCTTGCTACATACTCAGTGTGCTCTTCCACCTTCTTTTTATCCATTCCATCCAGTGTCTGTAGCGCCATCTTGATGTCCGCAATCAGGGTATCACACCGCGCCCTTGAGAAATCCTCCCTCACAACCACTCTCATCAACTTCAACTTTTCGCTGTTCGGCGCCATCGTATAAGCCGGCACAATCCATCCCCGCTCTCTTAGTTGATGAGCAACAGCGAATTCATCATAATGTGTTTGCTTCTTAGGATCCATACGGAATGCCACAAGGGGTAGCCCTTTGCCCCCAGTCTTACTCATGATGATGAAGCCTAATTGCTGGAGAGATGCTGCTAGGTAATCGGATGTGCGAGTTAGGTTCATCATGATAGATCTATATCCATGCTTCCCAAGACGGATCATTTGGTAGTACTGCCCGATTACTTGTGATGCGCCTTTCGAGAAATTGAGGGTGAAAGACGCTTGATCAGCGCCGAGGTAGTTGATGTTGAAGACGAGTTCTTTGGGGAGGTATTCAGGGGAGCGCCAGACGACCCAGCCGACACCAGGATAGACCTTGAGAGACGGGTTAGCACCTTGGTTAAGGAGGTTTATGGAAAGGTGAGAGAAGTACCAGACCGTACTTGTGGCCAGATACATTGATGGAGACGACCTTCTCAAGACGGAAATCCCAAATTAAATTGGGCACAACAAAAGGAGCTACAAAGCCTCCACTGGCCGCGTCGACGTGGATTGGACAATCGATGTCCTTCTTGACCAAAAGGTCGTTGATCGCCTTAACGTCCTCATATTCTCCAGTGTATGTAGTACCAATGATAGCACAAATTCCAATCGTGTTCTCATCCACCAGTTTGACTGCTTCTTCAGGGTCAATCACATAACGGTCCTCTGTACAATTAATGTATCTTTCCTCGACCTCGAAGTACCTAGCAGCCTTCTCCCAACACACCTGCACAGCGGAATTCATGACAATGTTTGGCTTTGAATAATCTTTGCCCGCTGCTTTGCGCTTGTTCTGCCAGCGCTTCTTCATCGCAAGAGTTCCTAGCATAATAGCCTCGGAGCTCCCAACGGTGGATGTGCCCATGGCGTTGTCCTCGTCGTTGTGGGTAGGGGCATTGAACAGGCGGGCAATCATGGAGACGCAACGGTTCTGAATGTCTGCCGTTTGGGGATATTCCTCATAATCGATGAAGTTTTTGGGTAGAGCTTCGGTCATGAGCTTCTCAATCTCCTCTTCCTATTCTAGAGTCAACTGAGCTCCCAGAGGCACCTAGATTTTTTCTACCCACCATGTATGTTGTCACGAAACTAGCCAGATTCAACATAGGATTGCCATCGAGCGTCAAGTCATCCTTGATCATGCGGTAAGCTACCTCTCGAGGCATCTCCTTTTCCGGCATTTCATGCAACGGCAGGCTGTCAGCGGCAAAACGAGAGCCGTAGACTGAAGCTGTCAGTTCATCCTCGTTGGGTGGTTCCAGCTTGACCTTTTCTAATCCATCCACTAGCGGAGAATTGATATCTTTGTCATTGGGAACGCTGACAAGGTGAACCATCTTGGCGGTTGGCTGGGTAAAGTTGTGGAATTAATTTACTAAGGTAGCCCGAAGTATTGTAGTTGATAGAGTGGTTGATGGTTTAAGAAGCAAAGAATTGTTGAAGGTGTGGGAATCAATTGGTTTTGTGGATTCACGTACTTATCCCCGCTGTTTCCACTTTCACCCCACTGCACGGGAGTGACGATTGCTCGTGAGTACCTTACAGGGGATCTGCCTTGGCAAAGCTTGTGTGTCGTGCAGGATTGTAGAACGTATCCTCTCCTCGGGTTCGCTAAGAAGACTCGTAACCCACACATCCAAAGGAGAGATGATGCTGTGAGCCAGATGCGTACACTCCTGAAGGTTAACGGAAATAATATCACTTGGTTTCACTTGTTTTCACTATGCAACATCGAACCATGTGAGAACTCCTTAGGTTACAAAACATTAATAGCATACATGAATACCATGAAGACATCAGTATCGCCATCGCACACGTCCATGCTAGAGTATTCACAAGATGCACGCATTATTCGTCCCTGTCCGCAACGTAGATATCGCTTTCACCCGCAGACCTTCTACAAGCCAGTACCAGTGCCAGATCCCGCCCCGGCATTATGGCTGTGGTAACCCGGTACAACCCCACTATCAGTTCCGCCCTCACCCGTGCCCTTGCTCAGGTCGATGGGGAGACCGGTGTGAGGCTCAATGGCTCGACCGTCGGCACCGGTAGAAACATTCTCACCTCGCTCAGCAACACTGGCCTAATTAGTACTCGTAACGGATGCGGTAAAATATGAGAAAGACTTACTTAGGATCCAACTTGTTACCAAGCCCACTGAGATGCGAGCCCCTATCCACCGACTCACCCTGGGCCAAAGCAGTTGTTCCGGTTCCGCCGGTAACTTGCGATGCATATCCGCCCGTGGGTGCCTCAGCATACTCTGTTTTCGGGGCCAACCCAGCAGGAGGATCCTTGTGCAGCCGATTACGGTCGTGCTCACGCGCTTGTTGATGCTTCTCTGCCTCCGTAAGACCAACTCCTGCAGCACCGGCTGCGCCAGCACCGGCGGCGGTCTCAGCGCCATGGTGGTGACCGTGGTGCTTGCTGTCGCCGAGGTCTTCCCGTTCGAGGTTTTCTTCTTTGCGAACCTCCTTATCAGCTTTATCATGGTGGAAGAGCTTCCCGAGAAGACCGCCATGCTTCTTCCCGTCATGCTTCTCGTGCTTATCATGCTCCTCCAGGTGCTTCTCTTCTTCTTTGACATGTTTCTTGTGTTCCTTTTCTTGCTCTTTCTGTATCTTCTCCGCTTCTTTCTTTGAGAACTCAGCGCCGCCCGCAGCACCAACTCCGCCAGCAACAGCAGCATCACGGCCCTTGTGGTGGTCACCGTGAGTGGAAGCACCGGTGGTAGTGGTGGGGTCATGCTTGTCGTGGTGCTTCTCCGCTTCATAAGCGGCGACTCCACCGGTTCCGGCAAGCCCAGCATCGCGTCCGTAGTGATGCGAAGAGGAGGTTGGCTGATTACGGTCACTCGATATCCCACCAATTCGATCGGTCGAAGTACCGGTAGTTGTTGTCGGGTCGTGCTTGTTGTGATGCTTCTCTGCCTCATATGCAGCAGTTCCTCCAGCACCAACGAGCCCAGCATCCCTACCGTAATGATGCCCTATACCAGTAGCCCCGGTACCTGATGTGGAGTCTACGCGAGGATCGACGGTTGAGCTGGGGTATGGGTTCTCATATCCTGAAGCCGTTGTGCCGGAAGGTTGGTGGTGTCCATGATGCTTCTCGGCTTGATACGCAGCGGCACCTCCAGCACCAACCAATCCCGCATCACGGCCGAGATGGTGGTCCCGGCCTGAGGTTCCAGCTGTACCAGTCCCTCTCATAGCTGAATCTGTGCTGTAATCCGATCCAGTACCACCAATGCCCGAGCTTCCAGTCCCTGAAGTTCCGGTGAGACCTGAACCATGATTGTGATGATGCTTGTCAGCTTCGTACGCAGCAGCACCTCCAGCACCAACCAATCCCGCATCGCGGCCGAGATGATGGTCCCGGCCTGAGGTTCCAGCTGTACCAGTCCCTCTCATAGCTGAATCTGTGCTGTAATCCGATCCAGTACCACCAATGCCCGAGCTTCCAGTCCCTGAAGTTCCGGTAAGACCTGAACCATGAGTGTGATGATGCTTGTCAGCTTCGTACGCGGCTGCACCTCCAGCACCGACCAAACCTGCGTCACGGCCCGAATGATGATCTCGTCCTGTGGTTGAAGATGTAGATGGGTAATCTGATGTACCGGTCGAGGAAGTGCCTCCAATTCCCGACATTCCAGATGTACCTGAGGTGCCCTGCTGTTTCGATCGATCAGAGTCGACACGAGGATCTAACTTGTTCAGCATATCTGACTTGTGGGGACCAGCGGTTTTGGGTGCAGATCCTACGGATGTGGACGTAGGATTGGAGGAATCACGGCCTGCTTCGTATGCTCCAGCGCCTGCAGCACCGACACCTCCAGCCAAGGTAGCATCACGACCCAAATGACTGCTTCCAGTACCAGTAGAGCCAAGGCCTGTCCCTGTACTAGAACCAAGACCTGTTCCAGTGGTGGTGCCAGTATCCCCAATGCCGCTTGTAGAACTTGGTGGAATGATAGGGCTGGCCACACGCGGGTCGAGAAGATTTGCCGTATCCGTTGCATGAGGACCTTTGCTAAAATGCGGTCCTGGTACGTGGGCTTCGGGTCCACAAGGGTCTCCCTCATATTGATGACCGTGCCGTGAATGGTCGTGTTCCCACGACTCCGGTCCATAACCCGCACCAGCTGGAATAGCAATGCCAGTTGTCCCGTGATTACCACCATGTTCATGTTCTGCTAAGCCAGATGATCCGACAGCTCCAGCCCCAATCGCGGCGTCACGGCCCAGATGGCCTTGATGAGCGGGTGCAGCGGTTGAACCAGTCCCGGAACCTAAGCCAGTGGCACCCATGTTACGGGATCCACTAAGATCGCTGTCGACGCGAGGATCGGCTTTATTCGCGAGATTTGATGAATGCGGCCCAGCAGTGGTGCTACCAGTAGTGCTTGAAGGATAGCCAGAGCCCGTGGTTGAGGTTGAGTTTCCACCCAGTGGAAACGAACGGCCAGCGTCGGAACCAAGTGTGTCGCGCTCGCGGTCATGGTGTTGGTGTGCCGCACCAGCTGCACTGACTGCGCCAGCGCCGAGAGCAGCGTCTCGGCCTAAGTGGGACTCTCCTGTTGTCGAAGAGGTGTTTCCAAGTCCAGAGCTGCCAAGAGAATCAGATTCTGCAGAGCCAACGAGTGGTGATGTGGTTTACCTTCCAATGCTACGATCTGGCAGACTGCTGCCTGTCAAACCGCTACCAGAAGTCCCCGTATATCCAGAGCCCGCCGTCGCTGGCTCGCGGGGCAGCGGCTTGTTGGTGTCGAAAGGATCGTTCATGCCTGAGGATGCCGTCAGTGTCGACCGCGGTTGAAATCCTTCCACGCCTGACTTGATGCTAGTCGTTGATGCAGCGTCGGAATTCGTTGACAATCTGGAGGTAAAAGATGGGTCATTCATACCGGAGGTGGTTGTTCCAGTAGTGCTGCTTCCTAGTCCTGACGTTGTGCTCGAACTCGGTTTGGTCGTGGAGGACAGAGGGTTTGTTGCGCCGGTACCGCTACCACCAAGATGGCTGCCTTGACCCGTCGTACTGCCAGTGGTGCCGCTGTGAACTGGGTTGTCAGATTGTCCGGAGCCGTACATGACTTCGTCGTCTTTCTTGCTCCCAGGATTGCTTGAGGTTTGTCAATTAATTTTGTTGGTCAAGGGCGTAAGAGGGTGGTGGGACCGTGCGAGCTTACATGAGGTTCTTGATCTTGTCCATGATTGCAGGTCGTGGGTATCACAGTAAACTGTGTCAAGGGTATCTGTGAGGTACAGCTGTTCAAGAATATGTAGATGACAGGCGTAAGAACTTGAGTGAGAATATGCGGGATGTAGGCACTTGCAATGAAATGATTATGTTGCAGAGATGTGAGCTTTGATGTATTTATTTCACGTAGTCCGCGCTTGAAGCTTGTTTACTACGGTTACAGTTTTGGATGATGAAGTCATTGGGCGTTGTGCGGTGAATCCCACACTAGCATAGCCACACGCCTCTGTACAAACAATCAGGAAATCCTGGCCATTCAGAAGCGGTTGTGCCGCACGCACCATGAGGGATCCATTGCTTGAAGGAGAACACCTGACTGTGCTCCGAAAGCCTGAGGTGTTAGACGGAGAGAATGTACATGCTATCATTCTCTGATCCGTGGCTCATCGCCGCCAATCACATCAGGTGTCCTCGACTGGCTTTCATCTTGCCTGTTTTGGTTGAGAAAGGTTCGAGGCAGGGCTTTTACTCTTGTCCTATACGTCATGCGGGGCAATTGGTGTTCACGCTGGTTGCAACCAAATGTGGCGTTGCTGCGCCACATATCGAAAGCTTCAAGTATTGTGTATTCCGGACTTGCATTCAATAATCGGTTGATCTCTCCTGCATACAACTCCAATCTCGCCAACCAGCTTCATCACCTTAACATCAAGTAGATGTCCAGTCGTGCCAGTGCACGGACTTTGCTGACATGGAATGAAGCTGTGCTGCCTTCAGGTTTTTACCACCAATCCAGTAGCCTTCGGAACAATCTATCTAGGTCCTCTTCTAAGGTCGTTAGCAATTCAACAAGCCGAAAAACGGGGTCTTAGCCCTACCTTGGTACTGCTCAGGGCATCAGAAGGCTGTCCGTAAAACATGCGGAAAAGTGTCATCTTTCATGATTGAGTTTTGAGGATGAGCCTATGTCTGTACAATTATCTAAAATTAGTGATATGAAGGCGACGCGATCATCACCCGACTATATCATGACTTTGCAAGGGAATAGGGCGAACTTTGCTTGAGATTATGGTATCGAGGTATCGGAAAATCGTGGAAAAGGGGGGATCTGAGACGGTGGTCTACTGGATTGTGGAAAGCGTCTTGATATTCGAAGGTATCGCCCCATACCTGAAATACAAGAGAGCTCAGCCTGTTCTACATAGTATCATTTTTGACACAATGACCGAACATTGTCTGATTATAGTATACCTCGAATTACCGGACTTCATCTGTTACCGATCAAACAATCAAAAACTTAGGAGAAGAAGGTAAAGAAAGTCACCAGACCAATTCGGTCGAGCACCGATACTGTATCGAAGCTCCACAAATCTTCCATCCCTCCAGTTGGATACTTTAACACATTACTGCCACACTACAATCTTCCAGCTTAACAAAGTCTCACCACCACCAAACGCCTTGGCTTTCCCACCTACTATGTTCGATACTCGACCACTCATACACCACCACCATGACTACTACAAGTATCGAACCTTGCCCGATACTTGGATCCCATCCGAATAAGACGGCTCCAACTACTAACCTCGTCTGCAGTCAAACCTTTATCATTCACAGAAAAACTCAGGACTCTTTAAATAACTGAAACATAAATAACAGAAAACAGAAAACACCTTGCAAACATATTTCCACATCCCTGTCTCCCACCCTCTCCTCAACATTCCCCAATCCCCCACCCGTACCACCTCCAAACCCTCCGTATCACCCACTCCAACAGACCTATATAAATCCTCGCAACCCCATCCAAAACACCTAGAAACCCCCCCACTCCCCTTAGAAACATCAAGCTTTCATCTTCGCCAAAGTTCTCTCCCCCCCCGTTTTTCTTCAATTCTAATTCCAATTCCCAATTTCAATTAATGTCAAACTAAATTAGTTGCAACACTTTATCATTCATTTACAACAGCTCCATCGTACAGTACAGTACAGTATATTGCATCGCACCACCACACACGCCCATTTTCCCCCTTTCCTGTTTCTCACATCCCCTCAAAATCATCTCCCGGGCGCCGCTTTCAGCGCTTCGGCGTCAAGCCCTCGAGAGGTGGAAAATGTGACGACTTGCACCGATCATAAAAATCGAGTCCTGTTCTCAACTCGTGCACATCGTTGCACAGCTGGCAAGATATGAGAATGGAGGTCTGGACAATAAGAGATTGATCTCGTGTCGTTGTCTCCGAATACTTCGGTGTCGAACTTTACACATGTTGATATATACAACCACCCCCTTCCGTACCGTCACCATCTCTCTCTCAAAGCCCCTTTTCCGTTTCCTTCGCAGCTACCTACTCCGGCACAATCTACTCCGGCACAATCGCCGCCACACTCCTCCAAAAATCACACCTCGCCCCCCTCCCCCCTTCCCACGCATAAGCATCCACAAGCTGGAAATCGTTCTTCAACCCCGGATTCTGAAACTGCGTAATATTCGGCGCATTAGGACTAAAGCTCGGCGCCGAATACGCCTGCCCCCCCGTCTCGTTCAGGTTGATCTGGTACGGATTTGCGACCGTGTAGACGGGCCAGTTGGTGATTGGATTTGCCGGAGCGGTGCTGCTGGACATGCTGGCGTTGCCGCCGGCGGCGATGGAGGCGGATATGGAGGGGTTGTTCTGCGTGATGAAATTGCCCCAGATGGTCATGAAGGCGCGCTCGAAATCGGGGCCTTGGTTAGGTTTCGGGGGGCCGAAGTAGCCCGTTACGTCGGCGCCGTGCTGGGCACCAATGACGGAGTATTGGTATTTCCATGCTTCGCGGCCGTTATTGGTGAAGGCTTCGGCGACCCAGTAGCTGGGGCAGACGAAGGTGGTTTCGGCATAGACGTTGTCGGCGCGCTGCTGCTGGCCGTTGCCGAAAGTGCTTTCGTTGAGCGCGGTGGGGTTAGTGGTGCCAGAGGTGGCAAAGTCTGGGGCGCCGGGCATGACGGAGGCGTTGGAGGAGGGGTAGTAGCGCAGGACGCGGGAGATGTCGTCTTCGGTGAAGAGCGGGAAGGTATTGCGGAGGAAAGCGATAAAGTCCGCTTCGGTGACGATGTTTTGTGGTGTGAATGCGGGGCCTTCGTTGGCGTTGTTACCGGAGAGCATGCGCAGGCCGTTGACCTGCTTTTTGAGGAGTTGCTGGCTGGGGACTTGTTGAATATAGGAGCCGTCGGTTACAGGGAGGAAGCCCCAGGTTCCGTACTTGCCAGAGGCTGAGATGTAGGCGCTGGCGTTTTGAAGGGTCATGGTGTCTTTGCTGACGAGACATTGGAAGATGGAATTGCTGGCATTGTTTTGAGCGAGATCGTCAAAGCAACCCACTGTCTGGGCAAAGGCATAGTATGATTGTGAAGGAACGAAGTCTGCGTAGCCGTATTGCATTGGGAGATAAGGAGACGCAGCGATGACGTTGCTGAAGAGAGATTCCCCTAGATAGCCTCCGAAGGCCATGGCTTGCAGCATGACAGAGCCTCCTCCGGCGCTTTCACCGCTAATGGTGACTTGAGATGCATTTCCACCAAACAGGTGGATGTAGCTCTGCACCCATTGTAAGGCGAAGGTTTGATCAAGCAGACCAGCATTGACCACTCCGAAGCGGTGGATCTCGTCCGAGGACATGAAGCCAAAGGCTCCTAGGCGATATTGAATTGCAACACCAATAAAATTGTTGTTGTTGGTATTGATAATTGGTGTCAGATCCTCGTTTCCCTGCCCGGCTCCATATCCACCTCCATGGATCCATACTAGGACCGGCAGGTTAGTAGCATTTGGAGGTGCGTAAACGCTTAGGAAAAGACAATCTTCGTTCCCAGTGAAATTGTAATTGGGCGGAAGCGGAGAATCGGGAGCCTGAGGGCATCGGTGAGGGTATGCATCGGCTGATATGACCTGACCTCGATTGACTGCAGGGGTATGTGGTGCTTGCCAGCGTAATTGACCCGTTGGCGGAGCCGCATAACGAATCCCCCTCCAGGTTTTTAAGCCTGTGCTGGAGTTGGCAACCCCCTGGTACTGCTCGTACCCAAGGTCAACCACCAAGTTTTTCGAGGCAGGTGAGCTTTGTCGCTTGCTGAGGAGAGAATCAAACGGCCTAGGATTAAATGGTGTCGCAAAGGCGGTGACGGCCAGAATTGCGCCAAGAGCAAGAATTTTAACAACGGAGAACATCTTGACAGGATTGAAGTAGAGAGTGCTTGGCCAGCATGGCCGACTAGCGGAAACCCCACCTCTTTTATAGCTTGCGCTCCATGTGTACGTAGCAACCGACGATACTACTTGAGCTCTAACGGCAATTGAAGCAAGCGGAGAGTTGGTGATTGACATGCGGGGAAGCTTCGCTCGAGAGGAACGACGGTTGAGGCAAGAGATGCCGTACCCTTTCGGTTATTGTCAGCTCAAGGTAAGAGGCACCAAGACATGCTTGTTATGACGTAATGGGACGCAGGCCAGAAAGTCAAAGAAGTAGATGTTATGATGGCAGCGCGGGATCCCCTCCCTTCGTCAAATATCCAGTTATTAAAAGTGCCTGCTTGCTAATCAGAACGTCGGTAAATCTGGGGCCGGAAGCGAAGCGCTAGAACGGGATGGGTGGCCGGCATCAGTGAGCATGCGAACAGGCCTGCCATGATGAGATTGTTCATCAACGGTTGTCGGATGCCGAGGGCTCGAGCGTAGTCCTCGTCAACGCATGAGTAAGCTCTTCCTCGGTGAACGGCTTTCCATGATCTACATCACCGCCGTTGAGGTAGCCATGTGTAATCGTCTTTGCAGGCTCAAGGCCATTGACCTTCGTAGTCGTACTCCCATCTGTTCTTGGCCGCGTGTTTTCGTCGAGAGTATGCTGCCTCGATAATCCCACTGAGACATGTCAGCCTCTCCGTTCAGAGTTCCCAACCGTATTATCCCAAGCTCAAACCCTACCATTCATCAGATCATCATCCCCGTCTGCATTCTCAACTACCATCCCCTCCACATGACTCTGTTGCCGGCTCCTCGTCCCTCCTAGGCTCTTTCGACTCTTTCGACTCTTCAGGCTGCCAACCTGGCTGGGGAGTCTTGATCCCAGTGGGCTGTACATGCTGTTATCGCTCTTCCGCCGTGACTTCCACGCATCCGAAAAGCTAAACGACGACAGCTTCTCCTGGTGCTCCTTGTTATATGGCCCTCGGTATTTTGGTTTGGGCATTGGCTCGCCCGATTTGTATACATTATTGGGCTGCTCAGCCTTCTGTTTCTTGGAGGACTTAGAGGAGGTATGGGTGAGATCGGAACCATCGTCGTTTTGGGGTCGCCCGAAGGCACGCTTCATCTTGTCTCGGAAAGGCATGGTTGATGTGGGAACTGGTCATTCCGTGGAAGATGAGGAGATGAAGAGTTTATGAAGTGAGAGAAGGCTGACCGGCCACGGCAGACCAGGAGCGCTGGTGGTACGTGCCCTCGGAAGAGTGGGATTAGCGGTTGGGTAGAACGACTTCTATTATACAGCTGGCTGCAGAGTATTCTATATATGATGCTGCTAGAGCCGTGAATGCCGCCCCGAGGTCAGAGAAGAAGCGAATGTATGTATGTACCATACCCTTACTGTCCTTGTTTCACGTTCTGGAAGGTACTAAGATAAAAAGAAGGATGAAGCTTAGCATGCCTGAAAACCGAGCTGCGCCACATCTCCGTCACAATTGTTTTTGTGGGGTAAAGAGGCTGGACTCTAGGAAGACGACCCGCCTCATCATACAACATCTCCCATCGGAGAAGAATATAATCAACAAGGCTGCGTGCGCAATCCCAGAATTGGGAAAGAACATGTCGTGCGACTCTGAAGTCCCGACATTCTGGGCAGAAGCGAATCCAAATTTACTTACCATTGCTGCGGAACCGGGAATGCAGAAAAGTGTTGAGATCCTGCACCAGTTCTCTTCACGCATACTTGTGGTAGTTGCACAGGTCTATCCCAATCCCTGGTTCGTCGCTTGCCGGCATACTCTGAGGCCTCTTGTGCGACCACACACACCAAGTCGAGAACCGGTTTTACCTGGTGGGTAGGTGGGTATGTGGAAGGGTGGTAACGCAAAGCATTTCTCACGGATTTGTTGTGGGTTTATGGGAGACTTTCGGGATATTATAAGGAAGTACATATAATATGTCGGATTTGCATAAATATTCCGGCCAATGGAATAGACCGGATTCTTTGACGCCTGTGCTCGTCATTCGTCTCATCCCTCGTAACGATACGTCTTTCCCACCCCACGCGCATGGCCCCCAGCACAGCTGCGTAATATACCCTATATAAACGGTTCGGAAACTGCAACACCGTAGATCTCGTGCGCTTACAGCAGGCAAAATCATTTTTGCCCCTTTACGGCCATGTGTCAAAAGATTTTACAAGCTTTCTGCTCTTTTTGTCGGATGTAATTGACCACACTGACACCTTCTAGATGATGTTAGCAATACTGATCCGGTTCGACGACGCCGGGCTATCTTGTAGAAGGCCAGGGTTGCTGGGCGAAGCCGCTTGTGCTGCAACCTGCTGCATTCGTGGTGGGAATCCCTGGGGCGTCAAATGTTGTTGTTCTCGCTGCTGCCATCGAACGAGCTGTTCTAAAATCGCCAGGATCCTTTCCCACCCAGCCCAGTCACTGTTTTCCTCTTGTGCCGTTGCTTCACGAAGCCTTTCATCGGTCTTGCCCGAATCCGCCGAAACTGGACGCTTCAAGCGTTCGCTGAGTCGGATATCATCTTCGACTCCCTGCCAGACCCAAGAAGTCTCACTGCTTCCTTGAAGATCCGCAGATACATAAGCAATCATTTCTTCGTCATCATCGAAGCTAGCTCCTTCTCGACGCTGCAGCTTTGCGGTCAGCTGCCCGAGAAAGAACTCCAAATATTGGCCACACCGAGTGTTGACTGGCCGGGCTTCGCCCATTATGGCGCTGACGCGAGCGCACAATAATGCAGCGTCGTAAACGCCTCGGAAGCACAAGAACAGGGTGCACCGCCACATGTGAGTACAGAAGAAAGTGCTTGCAGCCAAAGCCAGGCGTGTCTCCCATTTATCGTAATGTGATGGTGGCTGTCGCGATGCATCAGGCGGAGCTTGCATGCATCGAGAGAGGAGTCGTGCTGTGTCTTGCGCAACAATCACACAATGATGGATTGCCGCGGATCGGGCTTCTGGCGGAGAGATCACCATGAGGTTGTGGCGGTGAAGCACAAGGCGGGCATTCTGCAAATGAAGTAAAGGCGGAAGAGCATAGGGTTCGAGATATCCATCTGAGCGGATATGGTGGTGAGTGGGGAAAGCAGCCACACAATCCCCAAACAACAAGTCGAAAGACTGTAGAACCAATGGAGTAAGAGTAGCTGCCCTCAAAGCTTTGAGTAGTTGGGAGATTCCGCGAACGACTTGGATGGTGGGAAGAAGTGATTTTGTAGATGGAGACTCGCTCCCACGAACCCTTGCACCACTTACTGGCAGGTCCCCATCATCCACTGGGCTAGGTAAATCGACGTCACACTCTTCATCATTAATCATAGCTGGCCTTGCCAGCTCGAGAGATAACAATCTAATGTAGTTAGCCCCGACGCACAAGCACTTCAGCGGTCAATCACCAACCGATCACAAGAATAAAGACTCCACCAAACACGTTTACGCATTTCTTCTTCGGCTGCCGGCCGTGTTCCTGCATCGCGATGTAGACCGATATCTTGAGCGATCCGTATAGCACAACCGAGCCATGTCCAACCTGCAGACTTGAGGTTCATTTCAACAAGGACGACGCTACTCATGATAGCGCAACGTACATGATCGAGAGAGACTTCCTCCGTCCAAACATCTATCAGAGTCTTGGAAATCTCAAGAAATTTCCGACAGTCCCTCCAAGAACGATTGAGATTACTGCAACCAAAAACAACAAACAACAAGGCGCTCCATATTCGAGGCACTCTTTTCAAAGACCGTTCTCTATAGACTCCCTCGTAGGTCTGGGTAAAGGAAGGCCAATGGAGGATTGGCAGGTTCACATGAAACGAGGTATGATATTGACGGAGTAGGTCATCAGCCACGTGTTTGGGAGGAAGTTCCGGTAGGGAAAGGGAGGAAGAGGATGGAGACTCAGAGAGACCTTGACGATGCGAAGACGGTTGCTTGAAAATACCTCGTCCATATTTATAGAGATTTGAACGCACCTCTGCGAAGTCTGCTGTGGCTCTCGGTTGATGAATGCCTTGCTGAATTGGCTCGGATCCTGGGAGACGCGAGCCTGACCGACTGTATACAAGGCTTTCCCCAGCCTCATTGTCCTTTGCCACGGAATGGAGATGGCTCAACTGCTGCCTAGCGTGGGCTAGTTGCTTCTCCAGATCTTGAACCTGTCTACACCGCGAGAAGTATTAGCCGAATAAGAGTCACAGTGCAGTGCTGTGAGCAACTAACTTGATGGAAGACATCCGCCGATTGGTCTCTTTTGTAAACTGACATTTGACGTTCCTGCTTGAACACTCGGAACAACTTGACGTATCCGTAGCGTCACACTACAAGTTGGATCAGCACCTGCTTCTGCATCCAAAGAGGCTTCGAATGAGATGTGGCGGTATCACTGACTTTCACCTTACGCTCTCGACAGGCATCACAGCTTGGATCCTTCCTCCGTTGCCTGTACGCTCGTTTCTGTGCCTGGAGACCCATGGACGAGAGAGGGCCCTGGGACATGTTGGGGGACCCCGGACCTGATCCATGGCGTTGGACGAAGTCTGAGTATGCCGACACCGGAAAGCTTGGGGAAGATGCGGGGTCATAGGGATGACTGTAGCCAGCGCTTCGCATCTCAGACCCCGGAGTTATAGGAGTTTGGAGTGAGTATGGAGGATTTGGTCCACTTGAAGGTCTGCTTGTTGGCCCTGGATTGAGTATTCCAAGGCCTGGCGCGAATGAACCTTGAATGGACGCTGTGGACGAGGTAGACGGATTTTCATATGTAGATGCCAATGGGTAAGATGATGGAAAATGGTGAGAGGAAGTTGAGCTTGGTTCCGCCATTTCCTAAGCTCCGGTGTAACTAGCTTGTTCCTAGGATGATGGCAGCGCCCGAGACACTAGATCATGGCTATCCAGACAGATTGTCCGTGATCCCAGACGATAGGGTTGTAGCCTTGCTGAGCAATAGATCGATGGAGCTATGAGATTAGATAGACACCGTTGGGCAAACAGTGCCCAAAAGACGTATATCGTTGAAGAGATAATGCTTTGATCTGAAGATGTACTAGGGGCATCCAAACAAACATGTGGTACTTGTTCCCAACGTCAACGATCCCAACGACTCTCATTTGACAGTCCTATATTTGTTCAAGAGATGGACATTTAAGGATGCACGTTGACACTTGAGTGATTGTGTTCCCCTTGCCAGCACTGATCTATTGCCATTTCCAGCCATCGTGACCCCCAAGCTGTGTACACAACTTCTGCAAGGTGATTCAAATTGGCGGCGTGCCAATCCCTCACATGCCGCAGATGAAAAATCATGCATGCAATCAAGCCATCCCGGTCGCTCTGTAGAGGGTAGCCCAATGGGTGTCGGTTATCGGAAACACTACAGTGCTTTGGGTGACGACAGCCGCAATGGCGACGCTGGAAGGGCCTGAACGTTTGACCTAGTATGAACATCTCATCAGAGGAATGACTTCAACTTCATCCAAGTATAGAACAGCTTCCGAATCCCGTAAAGTAAGACTACCTTACTTACCCTTGCTGCTGATCACGTGTTAGCTCTCGAATTGTAGGGCTAGGGCACCACGCGAACTTATATTGGGGAAAGCTACCTCTTCAGAGGGTTTCGGTGATCGGCTGGAACCGTGGATGTTGCCAGACTCTTTGTCCAATCAGCAATTTTCCTCATCTTTATTTTTATTTTTATTTTTATTTTTATTTTGAGATTTAGTGATATGTATCCAAAAACTAGAATGCAGCGTGTGGCGTGGATATGTGGCTCTCCGTGATCTGCGCTTGTTAAGGGTGTGTAGAGAGCAAGGACGAGGAACAATGGGCAAGGTGCGAATAGAGCCCATGGGAAAGTCGGTTCGGCCGGAGAATTATCTTTCAATCGCAAATCGAGACGTCAAAACTGCACCGATACGCCTAGTCCGATTCGGACGATCAACGCAATGGCTAGGCCAGATACTGCGTGGAATTCCTGAGGGTTCCCCCAGGACGGGGTGCAAGTTATTCAGACCAAGAAAGCAATGAATTAGGGCTTTCTCCGGAAGGGAAGGTAAGGGGGGGCGGGTCGTTGATCGCAAAGCGGTCACAACACACGCCACTGGAGGCCCAATCAGGCAATCTACTGAACATGGTCAAAGGCCCACAACTAGACCCCCATGACGCCGAATACGCGGGAGAGATCTGCCGGCCAGGATGTCATCTGGAGCCTACTACTGTACTGTGCCACACTAGTACTACATACTGCAAGTGCCAAGTATGTATTACTAGTATACCCGTCGTTGGTCTTTGGTCTTCTTGAGCCTGTAAGGCTGCTGGGTAAACACACTTTGAAACACCATGATCTGGGTCTAGGCCGGATCCAGCCAAGTCTCCTGTCCTCGCCGGTTGCCGATCTCGGCTTCTTCCTTGAGGGGGTCCATACTCCGTACCTCCGTACATCCGTAACCAAACAGTACTAGTAACGGAATAAGGTAACCGACATGATATGTGGCAGTCTCTCGTATCATTCGTTGGAACCGTCGTAGATGTCGAGGAAATCGATGACTGTGACCGAAGGACGAAATAAGTCGAGGTAGCCTACATAGGAGACAAGATCGATTCGTGCACTTGGTGATTCTGATGCTTCTTGATAGGCTCTTCTGGAAAGTGGCCCATTTCAAAGCCAAACAATGATGGTTGCAGACTTGCAGTGAGAACGCCGGAGGGAGAGTGTTTGTGCGGGACGCCCGCCACGCTCAATCGGCTTGCCTGAGATGGTGTGCAGTTAATATCGAGATAGCATATTTCAGCCCAAGGAGCCAGGATCACGTCGGGCTGGCTACTGCAGGGACCTTTGCTTGGCCTGTTACCCTGCTTCCTTTGGTCTTTCTCGTGTGGGGTAGAACAGCATCAGAAGGATCGTCGAGTTCCAGATGCTCTTACGGTCATCCAGAAGAACGACTCCAAGAAAATAGTGTACTAAGGGTAGAGCAGAAAGGCATAAAGTACCTATGACCCGAAATATCTCTCCCCGAGGTTTTCTTCGTAATTGCCGAATTGTTTGAAAGTTTTTTTATAAAACCGAAAAAACTCTAATGTCGTTAATGCCTTGATAGCTCATATTGTTGTTATTTGATGCCAGTCAGAGTGATCGACGCTCTTCCTTGACAGCTGTCGACCTTGAGAAGCTGTACTGCCGTCAGAACCTTGCATGTAGATGCGACGATCGCGATATTTAAAGTTGACCGGTCAGGCGGGCAGAGACTGTGCGATTGACAGACTGCAGGTTTTGTACTTTAGTGATAGCCGAATGCTTTTCAAATCTCTCGGGACGAAGCTATGATAGCTACTCTTGTCGCATCCCACGGATGTCGCCACGGGTGTCGCCGTGCTTCCCTTCAGATCTGCCCAAGTCCCAGTCTCCCAGATAACCTCAATGCTGATCAGGAGCCTCAACCAGTGACAGGTCCCGCATCCGAGTCGCCCAAGTTCTTCGTACCTTGGACTTGGTACGCTAGAGTAGGGACCTTAAGCACGGTAAGTCACCAGTTATTGCATTGATCGTCATCCCAAAATACTAAAAATACATATGAGCTTAGGCTCGCGACACAGGTGGCAATGACAGGTTCCTTCGAATCAACAGGTATGTAGGTAGTACTTCACCATCCACTCTCACTACTTTGCCTACCCTGCAGGTCACTTGTTCCATCCCGGGGACTCTTCCTGCTCCCCATCAAGGAGAAGGTACCCACACTCTAAGTATATCTGGGGTGTGACGTCACACGCGGATACCCCAACTACCTTAGCGGAGCAACATAGAAAGTATTTACAGTTACTGTATGGTTAACTAGTAACAACCGTAATTCTACCGGGTTGGTAGTTGTAAACCAGTAAATAGTAAGATATTAATTACGTAATCAAAAGCATAAGCATTAAATGTCACGAACTGCCAATGAACCGTAGTAAACATACTACGTAAAAATCTCGTAAACGCTTCAATAGAACGAGCGTTACTTTTGAGCGAATAGTAAATATTCAATTACGTTCTCATAAATATAAGCATTGAACGCTGCGAACTGTTAATGAACAGTAGCAATATCACTACGTAGATTTGCTGTAAACGTTTCAATAGAATAAGCGTTATTTCAGAGTTAACGATTAGACGACGATTTTATAAGCCTTCGAGACTTCTTGATCATCGACAAAACGTTTGATCGCTAACTTTTTGAAAAAGTCGGCTCGATTCAGCTAAAAATCAGCTAAGAACCATGTACACAGATAAAAGTCACCATTCTACATGCTCATCATTCTACTCACAACTCTACATGCTCGTCACTCTACATGTTCAGCTATCTACTCATTCGTCTACTCATCAGCCTACTTCATGATCTACTTCATAGTATGCTTCATACATGCTTCGTAGCACATGCTAAATAGCTCAATAGAAAGCATCCTTCATGACTCGATATCAAACTTCCTACCGAACTCTCTACCAAACTCTCTACCAAACTTCCTACCAAACTCGATATCAAACTCCCTACCAAACTCGATACCAGACTCGATATCAAACTCCCTACCAAACTCGATACCAAACTCGATACCAAACTCGATACCAAACTCTCTACCGAACTTCCTACCAAACTCCCTACCAAACTCCCTACCAAACTCCCTACCAAACTCGATATCAAACTCGATACCAAACTCGATACCAAACTCGATACCAAACTCCCTACCAAACTCCCTACCAAACTCGATACCAAACTCGATACCAAACTTCCTACCGAACACCCTCCATGACTCTCTTCATGACTTCCTCCATGACTTCCTTCATGGCTTCCTCCATGATTTCCTACCGAACATCCTTCATGACTCTCTTCATGACTCTCTTCATGAGTAGCAATGAATTATCTATTACAAATTCAATCAGTATCTACTAGTGATAACGTGATTTCGAAAATTTGAAATTCGTAATATTTAATTGTGCAGTAGAACTCTCGCTTACCGATCTTTTACTGTTGAGGTTTGTTGCAACGCTTAAGTCTGAATTTACGATTAATAAACGGCTAGTCCGTTTAGTCGCTCCTTTCACGAATCGTTTGTAGTGTTATTCGATGTCAAATGTTTACGCATAAAAGCTAGTAACGAACTCACAACTCTATGTTTAGCAACATGTAGCGCTATCAGAGCAAACGTTGACCCTTAAATTACAGTCTAGTATCGAACCATTAAGGACGCACGGTTAAACCATATTACGGAACTACAACAGCTTTACTGCCGTAAAAACTTTCTAGGTTACTCCGCTAAGGTAACATTCGGTACAAGCCGAAACGTTACCGCGTTCGCCGGAGACCTAATCCGGTTTCTCTCTTTCTTAATGTCAATTCTTAATTGTACTCCGTAAAGTAAACTATGCTACCTTACGGTACTTCACTTGATATTTTTATATCTTAGTGACCGCTCCAAAACAGACGTTGTGGAGTCACTCGTCTTCTCTTCTTGATCATGTGTCATTCTCCTCTCCATGCATTCCTGGCTGCATTACCAAAATGTGAGCATCACATGCATCTTGAGGGTGCGCTGAGCCCTACCCTTTTGTTCGACCTTGCCGCTCGTAACGGCATTGCTCTTCCATCTTCCAGTGATGATCAATCTTTCGCCTCTCCTGGCGCCCTTTTGGACCGCTATACGCGGTTCAGTTCCCTGGACGACTTTCTGCAGTACTACTTCATTGGTATGAGCGTTCTGATCAAAGCGCAAGACTTCGAAGCCCTAGCTTGGGAATATTTCTTAAAAGCTAAAGCCGATGGTGTGGTGCATGCAGAGGTGTTTTTCGATCCTCAGGCACACACTGGAAGGGGCGTAGAGTATGCGGTCATTGTAGAGGGCTTCACGAGGGCGTGTGAACGGGCTCGACGGGAGTTGGACATTAGTACGAAGTTGATACTGTGTTTCCTCAGGCACTTGCCTGTTAAAGATTCCGACGAGACTTTTGCCAAGGCAGAAATGGACTTGAAAAATGGAGTTTTGGCAGGTATTGGTCTGGATTCAACTGAGCTGGGAAATCCGCCTGCGAATTGGCGAGCACTCTACGGAAAAGCCAAGCAATTGGGCATCAGACGCACGGCTCATGCTGGAGAGGAGGGCCCGGTAGAATATATCAAGGGGGCGGTGAGAGACTTGGATGTAGAAAGAATTGATCACGGCATTCGCTTGCCGGACGACAATGAATTAATGCGAGAGGTAGCGGAGAGGAGGATCCTCGTCACCATGTGCCCGTTATCTAATGTCAGGCTCAAGTGTGCAAATAGTGTTGCAGATTTGCCAGTACGGAAGTACCTGGAAGCAGGTGTAAGATTCTCTATCAACAGCGATGATCCAGCATATTTCGGAGGGTACATTTTGGACAATTACTGCGCTGTTCAGCAAGCCTTTCATTTGACGACGAGGGAGTGGGAAGGGATTGCTAGAGGAGCTGTAGAGGGAAGCTGGTGTGATGCTGCCCGGAAGGAAAATATATTGAAGCAGCTCGACGAGACTGTACGCAAATTCATACGGACTTGACACTCGGAGTTAGATGCACGTCGTGCCGGTAGGACCAAGCAGAAAACAGAACTCCCAGAGCATGTGCGCAATGTCCAAACTTGGGATCATTCCAATGCCAACTTCGTCTTGTTAATAGAGGTTTCAGATGGGATTGTGAGTCTGATCATTTTGCGTAGAATCTTAAAGGCCGGTGAGGAAACATTGGAGAGAACAGCATAGCATGAATCGTGTTGCAAGCCATCAGGTCTCCTAACAGAGACTTTACTGCCCAACACCTCAGGAGTTGTACACAAGAGGGACAGCAACCGCTTGAATGCAAAACTTTGGTGAACCGCAGATACTTCAACTATATGCCATATTCACCCTGTACGAGTACGTGTATGATATGTTCATCGACGGTCATGCGTTAATGCGCGTGATACTGCAGACGAAGCTCGACCCAAAGATTAGATCAAGAGACCGAGCGACGCCTTATCCGTAGATTAGAACTAGTCATGCGTCATAGGACCGTTTCCGCGTTGCTATCGCTACCGTGGCTACCTAACGTAATGCATCTTCACCTCATCAACATCCACAGTCTCCATTTAGTGAGATAGGTATCTATACAGGTTTTAAATCTCTACTATATCTCACAGCTGCTTGCGATGAAGCTTGTAACATCATCGCTCCTTGTAGGAGCTGCAACCGCAAATGCCTTATCACCAATCCAGCATGTCCTCCAGGCGCCAAAGCAGGCCTCGGAGGCCTGGACAAAACCACTCCATAACCTACAGGACTCTTTGAAATCGCTGACTGGGGAGGCTCGCGCCCTATGGGATGAGGTTTCCATGATGTTTCCTGAAGCTATGGATAAGACTAGCTTCTTCTCACCACCGAAGAAACATTCTCGCCGCCCCGATAGTCACTGGGACAGCATTACCAAGGGCGCCGATGTCCAAAGTGTCTGGATTGAGACTGCTGATGGCGAGAAAGAAAGGGACGTTGATGGCAAGCTAGAAGCTTACAATTTGAGATCGAAAAGAATCGATCCAAGTTCACTTGGTGTCGACCCTGGGGTGGTTCAGTACAGTGGTTATCTTGACGACAATCAGAATGATAAGCATTTGTTCTACTGTTTGTCAATGCCCTCTTCTATCGACCTGTGCAACTACTGATCTCTCCCGTGTAGGGTTCTTCGAATCTCGAAACGACCCCAAGAACGATCCGGTCGTCCTCTGGATTAACGGTGGTCCTGGATGCTCATCCCTTACAGGCCTTTTCCTTGAGCTTGGACCAGCTTCGATCGATGAGAACGGTAATATAGTGCACAACCCCTACTCATGGAACAATAACGCTTCTGTCATTTTCTTGGACCAACCCGTCAACACCGGCCTCTCGTACAGCGGAGGCTCCGTCAGTGACACTGTCGCTGCCGGCAAAGATGTCTACGCTCTTCTCACTCTGTTTTTTAAGCAGTACCCCGAGTATGCTGAGCAAGACTTCCACATTGCGGGAGAATCGTATGCAGGTCACTACATCCCTGTTTTCACATCGGAGATTCTAAGCCACAAGAAAAACAACATCAACTTGAAGTCTGTACTGATCGGAAACGGCCTTGTTGACGGCCTGACCCAGTATGAGCACTACAGGCCTATGGCATGTGGCGATGGCGGCTGGCCAGCTGTCCTCGGTGAGAGTGAATGCCAGAGCATGGACAACGCACTTCCCCGCTGTTTGTCGCTCATTGAGGGCTGTTATAGTAGCGGAAGTGTGTGGTCTTGTGTTCCTGCTTCCATCTACTGCAACAACGCGATTATCGGGCCTTACCAACGGAGTGGACAAAATCCATATGATGTCCGTGTCAAATGCAGTGGTGACGCATCTCTTTGCTACGACCAGATTGGGTGGATCACTAAATGGATGAACCAGCCGAAAGTTTTGGAGGCTCTTGGCGCCGAAGTCGACAGCTACGATAGCTGCAACTTCGATGTAAACAGGAACTTTTTGTTTGCTGGTGACTGGATGCAACCTTTCCACCGCTTGGTCCCTGGTATCCTTGAAAAGATCCCTATGCTGATCTATGCTGTAAGCTTTTTGGCTTTTGCCTATTTATTTCTCGTTCGAAGTTGCCTGACTGTTTGATCTAGGGCGATGCAGACTTCATCTGCAACTGGCTTGGTAACCAAGCCTGGACGGACGCCTTGGAATGGCCCGGCCAGAAATCATTCAACAAGGCCGGCCTTGAGGACCTGAAGCTAGGTGGTGACGGCAGGAAGATTGGAGAGGTGAAGAGCAGCGGCAACTTCACATTCATGAGACTTCATGCTGGAGGCCATATGTATGTCCTTGAACCTCCTTTGTACATCTGAGCCACATGCTCACAAGATACAGGGTACCCCTAGATCAGCCAGAGGCAAGTTTGGAGTTCTTCAACCGGTGGATCGGCGGTGAGTGGATGTGAGAGTTGGGTCATGGTTGGGGCTGATGGGCTTTTCTGAATACGAGAGTAGGACTTCGGCGCACCCTGAGGTAGGAAATTGTCGGCGTATGCGTAGCTGATAAGCATTTTCCGCATGTTCTCTGTGGTAGATAGCGATATTGAAGCGGCTTCGTACAAAACTAAATTGGAGATGGTTTCTAAGCCATATGATGATTGTAAGTTGTGTGACTATCCTAATGCTTGATTCTTCGGCCCTGAATAAGATTTCCATGTGGAGCATCATGCAACAGATAGAGTATTTTGAGTCGATTTCGTCAAGTCCGGTATATCAATGCCGTAGTAGCATCTTCCGTGTTCGATTCTTCAATGACCGTACCTAGGGCTCGCTGCTTAGCGTTCATTTTATCCAATGTCGGGACCCAAACAATCCACAGCCTTCTTCGAACCTCTAGGAAGATGTTACGCGTGATAGTATTCTTCGGATGAACCTGTAGAACAGATCGTGAATGTCAACGCCGACTGCCCTGGCACTTAAGAAAATGGTAATCTACTTTGAAATCCTCTGGCTGCTTCTTTCAATCTCCATTCGTTCTCCTGGCTATGAAAAGAATCAATATCTGGAGATGATCACTACTTTATGCCACCCCCATTAAGCTCAATCACGAGTCGAACAGCATCCTATATGCAGTTTCAGGACAGGTTGTGAAACCCTCAGAAACGATGTAATGTCGCTTTCTTGGCATTGCAGGCTCTGGCCTCGTAAAAGGTTTTTGATGTCAGCGTCTTTGCGAATGACATCCAACCGAATGGGACCGGCCACAGAAAGCTAGTGATGTCTATGCATAAGCTGAGAAGTTGGTGAGAGATGAGGTTCATGTACACAGCCTCAAGGCGCCTGCACGGTAGACGTACCCTTCCGCCTTCCCATCAAGCAAGCCTAGAATCCCGACATGCATTTCACGGACACATCCAGTATGAATGAAACTCGATGATCATACCCCGTACGGAGTGTGGCTTCCTAAGCTTTGAACGCCGATGAATATGTGCATCTATTCTTGTGACTCTGGATGTTGAACACTCGGAACCAAGTTGGCGGATTGACCCTGCTATTTCATGTAGATGTTGATGTCTCGCGGCACTGTGCCGCTTCAGCTTTGCCTACTTAACTGAAGTTTATGTGTATTCGTCAGGCCCAAGAATAGCCCCCACGATACTCTCGATCGGGTAGTATTCCGCTGAGAATCGTTGATCATCTAATACTCTTCAATGCCTCGTCCATCAATCTTTCATAGAAACCGCTCGCAGGCATCCTTGAACACACAAGACGCCAACGATCGAAGGTCTTATCAGGCCTCCTCCCCTGTAGATTCACCCCTCCACTCGCCTGGCCTTCCCAGGCCTTCAGTTGCTTCGACGTTGGGGCCTGACGGGGACGAGGACAGGTTCTATCAACCCTACCGCCCGGAAGAAGCAAGGGGCCCGGGTGGAGTCCAACGTTCTCAGAGCCAGCGCGTCCACCAGCCAACGATACATCTTGTCCCTAGCCCAACACAGGGCAGTGCTGAGCCGCCCGCTTTCGATGATAATCCCGACTCATACTATCAGCAACAACCTACCCCTGCTTCATATAAAGAAGAACCAAAAAGGAGGGGTCTCTTCTCATTGAGGAATTCTTCAATCGCAAAAGAGCCGGCAAACAACGTGAATGCGAACCGACTTGGGCGAAGTATATCTGTGAGGAAGAAGGTTCCCACCCCTGGGGTCTCCATAGGATCCATTCCTGCCACGTTCCTGCCGTCGTCGCGCGACGAAGAGGCAGTCGAAGGAGGAGCAAAGTTTGACGCTTTGCATCTTCAGCCTGGGCCTCCCCTACCAGAGAAAGACCCACGGTTACATCAATCACAATTGTTGAACCAGACTGAGCATCCCTACAATAGGCCACCACTTCAAGGCGTGGTAACCGATTCGTCCAACCGACAACCGCTTGAACGTCAAGGGTCGTCAACTTCCTCAGCGTGGGAAAGCACGTTTCCCCGGACACAACAGCAGCAACAGCATCGTACACCACCCGAACAGAGTCAGCAACAGCCGACCTACCAGCCGTCACCATCCTCAGCCACTTCCTCGTCCAACCATCCCTTGCATCAACAGCCGGCGTCCTACCAGCCGTCGCCTTCCTCCGCGACCTCTACATCCAGTCATCCATTGCAGTCTCGGGCGCCACAAGGAACACTCCAGCAGCTTTATAGCGAGAAAAAAACAAGCAGACCTTCTTCGCTGCAGTCGTTAGGGCCTCCTTCGCCGTTGCACTCACCTTCTCGGGCAACCGATAATTATCAGCCTAGATCAAGCGCGAATCCAGGGGTTCCAACACAGTATACTCAAGGTCCAATGGGTCCACCTCCGCCGCAGCATCAACAGCCTCCGAATAGGCGCTCGGATGAATTAGCTCCACAGCAACAACCAACTGGGTTAAATAGGGAAAGTTCAGGCTATCAAGCCTACCATCAGGGACCGCAGGGCCAAAGCCAACCGTCCGGCGCACCCCCACAATACAGCTCTCAACTTGGCGTCAACAATTCTCAAGGAAACAACCTCAGAGGGCCACCTCAGTCCTCACCAATGGCACCACAAAATACGTCCGACCAGGGTCGAAGCACACCACCACCGAGTAGATCACGAGATGACCTCGCTGGCCTGGATATTGCCCAGTTGCTCCAAAGGCATGATGAACTGCGTAAGTCCGCTTGCACTCTACGCCCAAAGGCTATACGTCTATAGACTCCTGAAACTAAACTCCCATAATAGAGGACAAGTACCGCAAAGTCAAAAAGTACTACTTCGATAAGGATGCGCAAGTCCAACAACTCCAAAACACCCTAGCCCACCAGCGTCTCTCTCTATCCCGCACTTCCCTCGACGACAACGAATACTCCAATCGTTTTCAGCGCCTTGACGGCGCCATTAATAACCTTGCTTTCAACTTCCGCCGCGACTGGCGCTCTGTACCCCCCTGGCTCGCACCTCAAGTAAACAAAGAAGCTACCACAACCCAATCTAAAGAAATGACTGCTGTTGGCCGAGCCTGCATCTCTCGCTGGCTCGTTGATGAAATATTTGACCGCTACTTTCACCCCTCGCTAGATCCCAACTTCAGCGCCCACCTGAAAAGCATAGAGAAAAACCTACGACGATTAGCGCCCCTCACGCCTAGTGATGAAGAGAAAGAAGGCCTAACCGCTAAAATATCGAACTGGCGTCTCGCCACCCTCGACGGTTTATCGGAATCGCTCGCCTCTGCGCAAGCAGCCGAGTACCGTGCGACGCTCACGGAGTCACTCCAAGAGAAACTTAAAGCATCCTTAGCTATGAATCTTAAACAGCCCCCGCCCGCCGAGCTTGATGGTGTGGACCCAATCATCGAACTGGCGGTAGGGATTGCCGCGAACTTACCACTCGAAAGCCGGGATGTCTTTGTCGAATACATTATGCCCGGCGTGAGCGTCAATGAAGCCTACATGAAGATTGAAACGGGCTTGCCGGCACTCACGAATCCTGGCTCCTCGGAAGGCCACGACACCTCTGACAAATCCTCTGAAGAAATAAATCTGGAAGCAAGTACCAAAGACGGTGCTAGCGAGGAAATGGCCGTCGTGGAAGATAGGGGCCAGCAGCAGCAACAACAACAGCCGCGGCCAGGGTCCGTAACAGCAGGCAAAGAAGCCGCAGCCGCGAACAAAAAGAAAGGAGGCATGTTTGGAGGATTCATTGGAGGAAAGAAAGCGGGAGCGGTGGCCGGGGGAAGCGGCCCTGCAGCGGTGCAGCCACAGCAGCAGCAGCAGAGAATGGAGGACAAGGTGCGGTTTGCGACCTTTATGGCTGTGGAGGTTAGGGGGAGGAGCGTGTTGGTGAAGGCACCGGTTTATACTTTCAAGGCACCCTCGAGTTGAGAGGGGGGCGGTTTGGTTCGTATATAGAGGGTGGATATGAAAACGGAAGATCTCATGAGTTTATGTGGAGGGTGGGCGGCTTAAAGGGTGGTTTAGTTGGTTTCGTTTTCCAATTGAGATGGCCTCGGTTTTTTATAAGGAGGCATGCTTAAGTTAAGATGAGACGAGATGGTTGACAGTTTTTTTTTTTTGTGTGAATACCCTCGCTTTCATCATCAACGCATATGTAAGAAAAAAAACTTTTCTGATATGAAATCTTGTGATTTCTTGCGACAGAGTTGCATAGGCAACGAACCCACCTCGAAAAGAAAAGCGAGCGACTTCAGAGGATAGAAGACTACGCTAGAACGAGATTTTTTTTCTTTTTCTTTCAAAGATGATCAAGAGTGGTGGAAACCCGGGTTTGGTGGGATTCTAGTTAGTGGTCTCGATGAATAGATATGTGTACGAGATGCCCCCAGGCAAGTTGTGCAACGCCTACTATGCGCCATCCCCGTCGCCGTCCGCCTTTTCCCTAACCCCTTCTCGCTCTTCGCAACGCGTCCCAAAACCCAAACTCAAACCCCGTGTCCACATGCCTCAGCGTCCTTTCGCATGTACGCTAGCGTGGGTGTAGCGTGTAGAGGGACGCAACAGCTTTGAAGGGTAAGGCTTGTGAGGGGGGAAGGGGGAGAGGGTAATGATGGTGGAGCGGGGCGGGAAGGGGGGCTAGATTGGAGAAGCCGCGGGAGGAAGATGGACAAAGAGTCAGCAATGAGTTTTGGATATGGAAGCCCCGCCCATGGGCCTGTAGGTCTGCATTAACGGCCCAGCGCTATGACTAAAACCAAGCCGAGAGAGTGTTGCCATTCTACCAGAGACCGGCAATCAAGGCGCATGCCCAGTGTACGTACACCCCTCTATGACACCCCTACAAAATCCTCCAATGCATCTGCCGTAAGCGACTAAGCAGCACCAGCCACCTTACCAGCCTTCGCCTCCAGCGCCTTCTTCAGTGCCGCCGCCTTCGCCGCCGCCTTCTTCTTCGCCTCCTTGGCTTTCTTCGCTGCCGCTTTCTTGGCTTCCTTGACCTTTGCCTTGGCGGCTGTCCCGGCCGCGGCCGCGGTGCCGTTTCCTGCTGCTGCTGCTGCAGGGGCACCGGAGGCAGCGGCGGCTTGAACGACGGCACCGCTCGCTGCTGTTGCGGCGTCGTTGGGGGTGGTGGCGTTGGCGTCGCGGTAGACGAGAGAGGGGTGGCGGGCGTATTGGGGTTTGGTGTGGGAGGGCCATGGTGCTGGAGGGGAGGAAGTTAGTGGGGTGGGTTGGCGGAGGTGTGTTGGGGAAGTTTGGAGAATGGATGAGTTGGGAGGTGGCTTAGGGTGGGGTTACCGGCTTGCACCGCAATGGCCGCCATGAAGACGGTGAGAATGAGTTGGAGCTGCATGCTTAGAAAGGAGGAGACACGTTAAAAGGGTAGGATTCTTGGTAGGCTGGATGCGTTGAAATGAATGTATAAGACGGCAAGGGAGCGTCGATAAGAAGAGAATAACTCGAGAACACTGAAGAAAGGTTTAAATGAGTAGAGGAAGTATGCGGGACACCTTCTTTAGTAGCTTGCCATATCTTGCCGACTCATATTTCGGATCGTCACGATGCCGCCCTTCGCATGATGGTTCTGCCCAGAATAGCAGCGGAGCCTAGCTCAGGGACCTAGCTAGTAGAGGCTTGGACAGAAGATCTAATTGAGACTCATGTGAATGGATTTTCAAACCATGGTAAGGATGTTTGGGCTGTGTTAACCGCGGACTTTGGCTGCATAAAGACTTCCGGTGGAGACTTCGACAAGAGTATTGGCCATAGGGATACCGCATGCAGTAATGGCTTTAGGTGACACGGAAAATCATGTAATGGATCAAACGTTGGATAGAAAGAAAATGTGGAGCTCAATGCGCTAATCCTGATATGAAACCCGCAGTGCAGCAACATGACAATGCTCGCAGAGGCTCTTTTTTGGCACAATAGACTCGCCAGCGAACCAGAAAATGTGGCGATGTGCATGAAGGTAGATTTCATGTCTGACGTGCGTACTGTAACAATTGTCGGGGAGCAATCAACGTTGTGTTAGAGGCTTAGCAAGAATTTTCGAGGGCGCGGGATGGGTACGTAGCCATATGTACATGCTGTAGAAGAGCCGTATGGTTTTATGCTAAACCCATTGCTGATCGTTTAGTATCGCTCTGGCTTTTTGAGCTCAAGGAAACTTGAGTGGAATAGATGTGTGACAGTGTGATGGATGTGGTTCAAGATGAAAGAATCAGGTTAGGGCGCCTAGGCTAAGCGAGGCCGCTAGTGAAGCCCACTACCGATCCGCTTTTTGAATTCAAGATAACAGCGAAGGTTGAGAGCATCGCCATCAACCACAGAGCAGACCCGCCATCATGTGTAAGTGTAGATGAAATCAGCTCCTACAAAATAGAACCCAAGCATCATTGCGGAGCTGCAAAAACTTACTGACATTTCTTCAGCGCTCGTCTCAGGAGAGAAGTCGAACTTCCAGTTCATCCTTCGTCTCCTCAACACCAACGTCGATGGCAAGCAGAAGATCATGTACGCGTTGACCAAGATAAAGGGTGTCGGACGCCGTTACTCGAATTTGGTGTGCAAGAAGGCCGATGTGGATCTGAACAAGCGGTACGTACTGCCTGTTTTCTTCGCAGCCCAGTTCACAGGAAGTTCACCAACCTAATATATCCCTATCAGCGCTGGAGATATCACCTCCGAAGAACTCGAACGTATCGTCACTATCATCCAAAACCCGACGCAGTATAAGATTCCGACTTGGTTCCTCAACAGACAGCGCGACATCGTCGATGGCAAGGACTCGCAAGTATTGGCAAACGGCATGGACAGCAAGCTCCGTGAGGACTTGGAGCGGCTGAAGAAGATCCGCGCCCATCGTGGACTGAGGCACTACTGGGGCCTACGTGTTAGGGGACAACATTCCAAGACTACTGGACGAAGGGGTAGGACTGTTGGTGTATCAAAGAAGAAGGGTTAAAGGTGGATAAGCTCAAGGTTGTGGGGGATGTTTTGAAGGTGTTTGTTTTGCACTAAAGTGTGGCTTTGATCTGGCTACTTACGTGGAACATATCAAAGTCTTCTATCAAATCAAAGCCGGATTTTAAACGTGGGTGCGAAATTTGAGTGACGATACTCCTAGGGTTATTTGATGTGCATCCTGCATGCTTTCTAGGTGGCTTCAAGCTATGAAAAATGGGTATCATTGCAAAAAACCCGTTCGACTAATCTCCTTCGTGCACCACGGCCATATCCAAAACCTCCACCCTCCCTCGTCCTTTCGTTTCTCCACCAATGAACTCCCCAAGGCCCTTGAACGCTCCTGGTTCTACAAAACCTACAACTTCCCACTCTTGACCCATAGTATCTTGTGACTCGATCTGCTCGACGTAGCTCAGTATCCTATCCTTGACTGTCCCAGTTGACTTCTCTCCATCGGCATCTTCCGCTCCATTGTCTTGAGCGTCCTTTTTCGACGCACTCTTCGACGCTTGCTTTAGAATTGACGTTGGGCATGTGACTCGTAGCCTCATCCTCGCCCTTGTCACTGGAATCGGCTGCCATGCTATGAGTGCCTTCATCGCCTCTAGCGCCTGACTCTTCGCCGACTTTGTAGTTACCACACCCGTCCACGTCGGCATCTCTTTACCCTTCCCCTTTGCCCCTTCCTCCTGTTCCTCCCCATTCGTCGGTGTAGCAGTCCCGCTCCTCTTTGCACCCTCATCCTGTTTATGCGCGCCCTGACTACTCAATTGATCAAGGGCCTTCTCAATCATCCCCGTCGTATACACTCTCTTACTCTTTGGATCCACTAACTTTCCCGCTACAATATCAACCACCTCATTATGCACTCTCTCCAATTGCGCATGTCTTTCCTTTTCTCCAACTTGCATCTCCCCTTTCTTCAAGATCTCCATGATGATATCATCTGTTGAGGTTTTGAGCCCGAAAGCTTTCTTTAGGTCTTCGGCCGGGGCTGTTTGCCCTTTGCTGACTGAAAGGAAGACGGAGTGGATTTGGAGGACATTGTCGAGGTCGGTTTCGACGCCGGAGCGGTATTCCAAGACTTTGTTCTTGTAGCAGGCGATTTCGAAGCGCTTCTTACCTGCGTTGATTGAGAGATCTGGTCAGCGGAAACGCTTTCGAAGACTCGACAGGGCATTGTACCCTTCTTTAAGCGGACGAGGGAGACATTCGTCAGTCGGATTTGGTTCGAGGGCTATCCGCTGCAGGTAAGTATGGGTGTATGTTAAGTTGCTTAGGAGACGTACTTGGATGATTCCTACAGGCATATTTATTTATTATTTCTAGCAATGGTTGGTAACGAAGTTGGCTTTCCACATCCCAGAGTGCGGATAGGCGAATAGTGGTTCAGTGGTCGATTTGAGTCACTACTTCCGTTATATTCATTAACCATTTGTCACATTACGCTAAGGGCTCTTCAGCCAGAAAAAAGAATCACAAGAACGCAGACACCATCTACGAGCCTATGGAGAGCCTCAAAGCCCTAACTATTCCAATAGGGGTAACATCAGCCCTTATCGATAAGAACGAGCAACCTCGGCAGACTAAGGTAGAATGTGGGCATCATGGCAACCCGCTGTTCGAACTATTGGCGCCTTAAGGCACAACCTTCCCTTCTTCCTGGTTCATTGCCTTGAGCTTCGTGTGTATTACCTCTCATCATCAATATACGGACCTTCCATAACCTCAAGCCCCAAAGCAAGTGAACAATGGCTCCGCAAAAGCCTCCGAAGGTCATTTTGTTCGACGTAGGGGGAGTCGTTGTAGGCTTTTCATGATACCACTCTGGAACATAGCAGCATCTGACAGATCTTAGGTCTTATCACCGCTTCAAGCTATCCTTGAGTATGAACAAAAACACAACATCCCAAAAGATTGGGTCAACTTCGCAATCTCGAAGAGTGCCCCCAATGGGTCCTGGCAGCGTTTGGAACGCGGCGAGATAAAAATGGATGATGAGTTCTTCAAAGGGTTCAATGCAGACTTACAGAACAAAAATCTATGGCGGGAATACCATACGAGTTTTAGGAGTAGCAAGAAAAAATTAAAGGATTTAGCGAACCCTACTCGATTGGGAGACCCTGTGAGCTTGAAGGCTGAGGCTGCAAACTCATCACCCACGGATCAGGACAGAGGTGCTCAACCCACGTCAATCAAATCCAAGAAAGCCGATAGACCGTCGCTATCAAAATTAGCAAAGGATACCACTATCGGAGACCCCGTGAGCCTCGAGTCAGAAGAGGTAGCTAACCCCGTCGAGGGCACAAACAAGAATTCATCACCATCCTCCCCACAGTCAGCCGATCCCACGAACCAACCCGCCTCCGAACATGTGGTCGCCCCCTCCCAATCCCCCTCGTCCTCCCAATCCCCGCCCTTACCTTCACTTCCTTCAATCGACGCCACCGCCCTCTTCTGGTCCATGATGTCCGCCTCCCGCCACCCAGATCCGTACATTTTCCCCGCGCTCCAAAAACTCAAAACCCTCTCCCCCCGCTTCATCCTTGGCGCCCTCACGAATACCGTCATTTATCCTCCTGGTCATCCCTGGGGCCAAGAGACGCCCCCCACCAACCAATCTACGAACTCGGCGGATATGTCAGCGTACTTCTTCAAACCGAGGGAGCTATTTGACGTATATGTTGCATCGGCGGAGGTGGGGATGCGGAAGCCGCAGAAAGGAATCTACGAGTTGGCGGTTGGGCGATTGGACGAATTCGACAGGAAAAGGGGCGGAGAGGGAGTTAAGGCGGAGGAGGTGCTGTTCTTGGATGATATTGGAGAGAACTTGAAAATGGCGAGGGAGGTGGGGATGCGGACGATTCGGGTGCAGTTGGGCAAGACGTGGAGGGCTGTGAAGGAGTTGGAGAAGGAGGCGGGCGTGGAGTTGATGGATGAGAAGACGAGGAGGGCAAAATTGTGAAGGGTTTACTCATGTAGGTGTAAAGGGACTTGTGGACAATGTACACTGAACTGGTGGATAGGTAATTTTGGAGTTCAGTACTAGAGCATAACATAGTATACAGGTTATAGATGGATCCATCGCACATAGGGCTCACAATGCCTTTCAATCTCACTTTGAATTTCCACTTGTCGATGCTTCAAAGTAGATACCTAGAACTATTCCATTATCATATTCCAACATCTACATTTCCCCTCTCCAAAAATGTTCACCCTGCACACGTCATCCCAAACCTAGCGGGGCATCTTTTCAATTCTCATCTTCCTCCCCCCCCTCCTCCCCCCACAGAAATGCCCCCACACATCCTCCTCCTAGGCGGCCACGGCGCCATCGCCCTCCTCCTAACCCCTCTTCTCCTCTCCCGCTCCTACCACATCACAAGCGTAATCCGCACCGCCTCCCAAAAACCCGAAATCCTTGCTTTACAAAAGAACCACCCAGGCAAAATCAACGTGCTAGTGCGCAGTCTGGAGGATGTGAAGAGTGAGAAGCAGGCGAGGGAGGTGGTGGAGGAGGTGGGGGCCGGGTGGGTGGTTTGGTGTGCTGGTGAGTTTCGGGTTTGTAGAGGGGGTGGGGCTGGGGATAATTGGGGTTGGCTGATGGGTGCTCGGTGTAGGTGCGGGAGGGAAAGGTGGCGCTGAGAGGACGTTTGCGGTTGATCGCGATGCTTGTGTCCACTTCATCCGCGCCTGCGCCCACACGCCTACTGTGACTAAATTCCTTCTCATCTCGTACCTTGGCAGCCGCCGCTCGAAAGCGCCCTGGTGGAGCGCTGCCGATTGGGCCGCAACGCAGGAAGTCAACGCCGGCGCTCTGAAAAACTACTATGCTGCCAAACTTGCGGCCGACGAGTGCTTGGTAGCCGCCGCGAAAGAAAGGGGAGAGGGATTTCAGGCAATCTGTTTGAGGCCGGGGAGTTTGACGGATGAGCCTGCCGGGGGGAAGGTTAGTTTGGGGAAGATGGGGGCGAGGGGGAAGGTGAGGAGAGGGGATGTGGCGGAAGTGGTGATGGGGTGTTTGGAGAGTGAGAGCGTACGGGGGTGGATTGATTTGCTGGAGGGGGAGGAGGCAGTTGGGGAGGCGGTGGAGAGGGTGGGGAGGGAGGGCGTGGATTGTGTGGAGGGCGAGGATGTGGAGGCGATGGTTGAGAGGTATAAGAAGGGCGGTGTTGCGTAGAACAGAGCGCTCGTTAGTAATGATGTATTTCCTCTGATAATGGTTTGATAAGTTCTATCTGAATGTAGTCTGTGTGCAAATAGTTCAAAGCCGGGATGGAGGAGCTGGAATGTCTTTGACGAACTGTATATGACCTTACCATTGGTTAAGGGCAATCCGAGTCGAAATTGCAAGGGGGAAAGATGCCCATTGCTGGGTCAGTAAGGTCAACAAAACGACAGGACAAGCATCAAGGTGCAGAGCACCCTATCTCGAAGTGATACCTATACGGGGAAACGATAGGATTGGCCTCGAGAGGCAACGAGAAGGTAAGTATGGAACAGAGAAGATTTTTTCATGCTGTTGTGAGGTGTCAAATGCCCAACCTTAGGAGCCACATGAGAAAGCGTAGAAGTTACATTCAGAAGCAATCAAAGGTCCCTACGTCACATAAACGGCTGGCCATTCGTCGGCCTGGTCGCTTCGGTATGAATGCTTGCTCCCTTCTTCAAAAATAAAGACTGAACAAGATTCAATGCAGCAGCCATTCCAACGCACAGAGGCAGATGGCATTAAAGGAATCGACGACCTAAGAAAGTAAGACCGTCTACAAGTAATTCTGTTTGAGTTGTGGAAAAACTCTAGGCTTCCAGAGCTCTCACCGACTGATAAGCCAGCATTGGAAGTCTATTGGCCATGGCAGTGGTTCATACATGTTTGCCAATCAAATACGTCTGTATGTGACTCACAGTGTGTCTTCCGTTGATACGACCTCCTATTTCTTGATATATTGGTTGATGTCGGAAGCCTAGAGTGGAGCCACTCGTGCCACTGTAGTTGGTGATCGGCAGCATCACGGGACTGCGCGTCAAGCGCGACCTTAGCTTTACGCGAAGATGTCATGATATCAATAGATTGACGCAGAGCGGAGCAGAGCGGAGTTTCTCCAGTAATATTCAATTTGATTTGATTGTGAGGAGATGGTGAAGACACTAGGAATCCCACCCCGCGCTCCCCGCGAGGATAATAGCATCATTGACTAAGGGCTAAAGCTCGAGTGAGTATCCGATCAGCAACCATGGGTATTCCTCTCGTGATACAGGGGTTTTCGGCCATCACTGAAGGCGAGATCTTAGAATGCCATGTTCAACCTTGAACCTATTTGAGCAGTTAATGATGTAGTTTCTGCTCTTCTCTGCAAACTTGGCGCCTGCTATTTGGCTTCAACATGTGAACCGCCGGTACCGATAGGTGTCCCCATGTTCCTGGATCATCTACTTGCCAATATTAGTGTTTTACCCATGCAATGAGCAATCTGCTGCCTGATTGATCATGGAGATTCAAGGAGATTCGACGTCATGGTGGAAGCAGTTGATAGGTGAAGCTCATTCTTTACAGGCAGCATAGCTATTAGATCATACTGATGAAGGCAGCAAGCAAGATCTACATTACCTCATTGCCAGCTTCCACCTTTGAGCATATGGAGAAATATATAATACCTTGATATCCCATTGATCTTTCCTTCTATCACTAAACCATTCCGAATCCAAGACAAAACAACATTTACCAAATTCTAAAAAAACTTTTCCCACCTTTTCACCATGTCAAACCCAGGAAACATTGTCGGCGGTCACAAGGCCAACCTCAACAACCCAAGTAAATCTACTTGCGATTTGCGATTCTCTTACATCGCTAATGCCTATATAGACACTTCCGAAGAATCCAAGCAACATTCTAAGGAGGTCCTCGACAATGAGTTCAATGGTGGTGATGTCGGTACCGGTGACGCCAACAAGAATCCCAACAATGTAGCTGGCGGTCTCAAGGCGTAAATAACATTCTCACTTTTAGATTTGGTTGATGTTAACCATATCTCTTTAGTACTACCAAGAATCCTAATGTCTCTCAAGAGGCCAAGGACTCTGCTACAGAGCGTCTTAAGGAAATGGGACAGTAAATTCGTACCTGTCAATTGTTTGAATGGTTTGGAATGACTGGAGAAATGTGGTTTTTGTCAGGCATTAACACGGTCATTTGCTTACTATGGTCAATAGTGATAACTTCTTATGAATATGAAAATTTCATATCAAAATACCAAACAGTAATGCTGCATCAGCTTATGCAGATTTGGTTCATTCGTAAGAAATTAATAAACTTGCGACGTTGGAAATACACTTTAAATCCTTCCCTCGTTCCCTTCTATCCTTCAAATATGAATTCATTGTCCATGCAGTGTTCATTCTTGTACTGTCTTGGCGATCTTACTTTCTCTTCTATGAAAAGCTCCAGGCACATTATGTACACCCAGCAATGGTTAGGACGCGTCGAGTAAAAGATATCTTGTAAAGATCCTGATAAAGGTTATTGCCAGCTTGCATAGGGCTGACTAGCGCAAATTTCACTTGATGCTGTCAGACCTTTCTATCCTTCCTACCTTCATCGTTGCCACGCAAGCTGAAGAAGCAAGGCGCAAGAACGGCATGTCGTTCTTCACAGCCTGTTATGCACGAAGACATAACGAACTTTTTCTAGTTTGACAAGTGGCCAGTCAACGTTCGATTTGAGCTCCATGACACTTCCTTTTCCCCGCCTTCCCGGAGATAGGTAGGAGACTTTATTTGTTCAGAGACCGGCGCTTTTCGGATCGCTATGCTATCTGTCACTTGTATATTCCCCTATCGAAATAGTGCTGGCTTGGATTCGAACGTTCAGAGATAGATTCCTTCACATCTCTACCGTTAAGCATTCAGAATGGGCCTTGACGGAGTGCCCGATACCATGCTTGCCGCCCAAGTGGTAGAGGTATTACCAAGAACCCAGAACGTTCTAAACAAGAAGCCCCAATTGACATACCTTCCGACTACAGTTTAACAAACCCCACCAAATCCATGAAGTCCCCACTCCTTCCAAGCTCAATGACTACGATATCCTCCTTAAAACCGCCGCCGCCTCCCTCTGCCACACAGACACCATGGTTACCGCCGGCGGTTTCGGCACCAGGCTCCCTTGCATCGCTTCCCATGAAGGCACCGGAATTGTAGTCGCCTTCGGAACCGCAGTTTCCAACTTCCAAAAGGGTGATCGAGTCATGGCTGGCTTACCGCGGAACCGTTGTGGACATTGCCATGATTGCTTGGGCACTGATAATCATAAGCATTACTGCCGAAATGTGGAGGGTTACGGAGGTATCACGTTGGATGGAGCCTTCGCAGAATACATGATCGCTGATGCGAGGGAGTCGAGTAAGGTGCCCAAATAGGGTGTCTTTCGAGACTGCGGCTCCGCTCGCATATGCGGGCGTTACGGTGTGGCGGGGAGTTCTGCAAGTGGATCTGAAAGCGGGAGAAACCGTTGCCCTTGTGGGAGCAGGAGGGGGCCTTGGTCATCTAGGATGCCAGTTCGCGAGGGCTCTTGGGTTACAGGTTGTTGGGATCGATGCTCGGGATGAAGGATTAGAGCTTGCCAAAGCCTCGGGAACAAACGTCGTCATTGACGCCAGACAAGGGAAGGATAAAGTTATTGAAGAAGTTCAGAAAGTCACCAACGGCATGGGAGCTGACGCCACCGTCAAATGTGAGTGATAACGTGGAAGCCGCCGCATTGGCCTGCGCAGTCATCAAAATGCACGGCACGATGGTTCAAATCGCCCAGCCCGACCTTGTCCCCATACCCTATCCCGAACTCATATTTCGTGACGTCCGTGTCAAAGGGTCTCTAATCTCTTCCCGCTCCGAAGCCCAACGCATGTTGGACCTCGTCGCGGAGCACAACATCACTGTCAAAACGAACCCGTTCTTCGGTCTCAAAGAAATCCCAAGATTGGTGGAGCTGGCACAAAGTGGAAAGATGGCGGGAAAGGGCGTGGTGGTTATTATGGAGAAGGAGATTGAGAAGCTTAGGGCAGGGAAGGTGAGACCTTGATGAGCTGGTATTCATGTTTGTGTGGGATGGTCAAGGACATAAAAGTGAGTCTTACATTCGAAAGTGGAGAATACTGAATGCACTTACTTACATGATCCTGCGTGCTATTTCCAACAGGAAAGAGTATAGTCGCGTTACCCACCAGCGTCTATGTATGAGAACATACAACTTACAATTATTGCCGACGGCCTATCGTAAGCCAATTGAGTGAAGACAATGGCTCGTGGGCCATGAGCCTTGAAGACTGCTTTAATATTCCGCGGACCTCTCGCCAAACCATCAGTAAACGTCAGACTTAGGTATCTGCAGATGATGGCGTACGAGTACCAAGTTGACGACCTGAGTGCGTCTAATAATAATAACAAAAGCTTCGGGGTTGCGCAAGAGGCTTGCTTGCCTTGCGAGTCGTGGGGTAACACGAGAGATACGGAGTACATAGATAAGATAAGGTAGTGCCTGCAAATCAGGGCACGTTGATTCAGGGCAAACAATGAACAGTGTGACGGTGTGACAATTACAGTTGCGTAGTGGGGCAAGCGCGGTAGATCATCGTCCTTCTTAGCCGCGAATGCGTGCTTCCTGTGCGCCTGGCTCGCGGAGCCATTGGTTCTTCTCGTCTCAGCATCACGTCACCCCTTTCCATCTTTCCATACCCGGCATGACTAGACGGAACGATGGAGCTCAACGTCTGGGATGATCCGGGAAGAACGACAGTCTTGTCATCAATGGCTGTTTATATCTCCCGCCTTCAGCCCGTGGTCTGGCACCATATATGAACCGGCGTCCTGGCGAACTTCTGCAAGCCAAGCGTCTCGAAATCTGCTATTGTGCACGACCTCCAGGCTGACTGAATATCAATCGACATCGCCTTTGATTGAAACCGTTCCATTTGTTGTTCAACACAAGCACGAATGGTGTATAGCATACATCACAATTCGTAGCTGACTTCAAAGATGTCCAATAAACCCATCTTTGTTGCAACCCATCCTCGAGCATGCTCGACGGCATTCGAAAGAGTAAATACCTGCCAAATGGAATTTAGATCGCGAAAGCTAACTATGTCTCGAGGTGTTCATGACTCGCCGCGACTCCCTCCAATGCGTCCACGAACCCTTTGGTGATGCCTTCTATTACGGCCCGGAGAGGCTTAGTTCAAGATTTGAAAACGATGAGGAGCAGCGTGTCGACAGCGGCTTCAGCAATTCGACATACCAGACGATCCTCGATAGATTTGAAAGGGAGAGTGCTGAGGTCCGAATCATCCCTCCCCGAGCCCTACTTCCCAGTGTGGACACCATTCGCGAACTCCTTCCTTCTTAATTAGCACATGCGCTGTGTTTATGCAATCCTGCTGTTACTCTGCGAATTTTGTAGCTATACACTTACGTCAACTACGTTGGATAGCTCTGGCTTGACCCAAGCCCTCGCTCAGTCCCTCCGGTGGTCTTTTCCTTTAATTGGTTATCGTTTCTGACTTGACTTTACACCAACAATCAATATACACTCCTAATGGCATACCCCATGGACCGCTTGCCAGACAAAAGCAGATATCAATGCACAAAGGGCTGCGTTACTTTGTTTAGCTTTGCTGCTCTACTATCGACTCTGCCGTATTGACCCTCGTTTTACTGGCGATTTCTTTAATACACTCTTATGCGATGATGAGCTACTCAAGATTTAAGATGACTTGATATGCGGCCTACTTACCCTCTTCCAGGGCAAGCGCCTCTTCATCAAAGACATTACCTATTACTTGGTCCCTCCAAACGGCAAGCCTGCGTCTATTGCCCCTTCTGTTGCGAGAGTCGAACGTGGTGTCGGAACGACCGAAGCGTCCACCAACGGTGCCTCGAACGGTACCAGCTCCGACGGCGACTATTCGAACGGCACGTTGGCGAAAGGGCATGTGAATGGCGCTGTGAAGGGTAATGGGCATGGCCAAAAGATCTCTCACTATCCTTGCGACACAAATGCGGAGCCTGAAAACCCGACGGTGATCCCTAAAGCGGTTTTGGAAAAGTTTCACTTCACCTTCTTGATCCGTCATCCACGGTCCAGTATTCCATCGTTCTTCCGCTGCACAATCCCTCCATTAGATTCGATGACTGGATTCTACGATTTCATGCCCTCCGAAGCTGGGTACGACGAGCTCCGCCGTTTCTTCGATTATCTACGCTCCGTTGGGCAAGTCGGGCCGGGTATTGCGGGAAAAGAGGTGAATGATGCTAAAAAGAATGGTCATGTTATTACGAATGGTCATGCTATTACGAATGGCCATACTGTTACGAATGGACATTCAGGCAAGGTCGATATCTGCGTGGTTGACGCGGATGATTTACTGGATAATCCAACCGGAATTATTGAGGCGTACTGTAAGAGTGTAGGCTTAGAGTATGACCCAAACATGTTGAATTGGGACTCTGAGGAGGATCATAATCAGGCTCGTGAGGCCTTTGAGAAATGGAAAGGATTCCACGAAGATGCCATGGATAGTGGCGAGCTTCGACCAAGGCTCCATGTAAGTTGCTATTCTATTTTCCATTTTGGTTGTAAGGTATCCGACAATCGGCCACTTATATTCCTATTATGCGAGAAAACGTAGTCCGAAAAGCAAAGCTGACTTGTTTGACTGCAAGAAGAAAAAGGTGAAGAGTGTCGAGGAAGAAGACCAGGAATGGCGTGCCAAATATGGCGAAAAAGGTGCCAAGCTCATCAGGGAGACGGTAGACGCGAATGTCAAGGATTACGAATACCTCAAACAATTCGCGCTGAAGGTTTAAGAAATCATGTGAACCTTGTTGGTAACGGCCGCTCCTTTACGAAAGGATCTGGCGTTTTCTTCGACCCTCAAAAGTGGGTCACGAGAGCACCGTTTTCGAAGACGAAAGTGTAATTCAACATTATGCTAGTAGCTCTACCTAGATACTAAAAAAACAGTCTTTGGCGGTCACTGAAAAACTCCATACTGTAGTTTACCTCACCAAGTATACATCACTGTCCTTTCGCTTGACTGTCCCAAATGGACCGTATAAGCTCAGCCCTATTTCTCCTTACCGCTTCAGGTAGCTTAGTCAGTAAACATGCCAACCTGAACTTGGAAGACAACCTACAGATAAAGATACCGTCAGGCGGCATCACATCACACGCCAACAGCTATTCTCCGACCTGATTGTCAGAGTTTCAGTCGCTCCTTATATACAATTTCCCCGGGGCTCCTCCGACCATCATTTAGATCTGGCATTCCCTTTCTCCTCAAGCTTCCCTCGAACCCGGATACGCCTTTCACCATGCGATTGGCGAGACACTTTCCTTTGTTACTCCAGTCCATCCTCCTTCTCGTTCCCACACTCACGGCTGCCCTTTCCATCGACTGTAAGCATATCCTGGAAGATGGTGTATCGTGGAAATTCGACAAACTCGATGGCCCCCATTCCGTCAAGACGAGCACAGGGCCCTCTGCCGCATCACCATACCTCTACAATACGACATACACTATCGATTTCTGCAAACCTTTGGTGAGACCAAGTGGTGTCCCAAGAAAAGAATTCTGCCCGGGTGGTTCCAGAGGTAAGCTCGGGTGTATCCTAATATAGCTTCGTGAGTAGTACGTCCGCTCTAATGTCTGATCTTACATATAGTCTGCGGAATAGAGCAGTCGATCATACCCGTAGAAGATAAAATAGAAGCTACAAAGCCCATTCCCATAGCAGGCGACTATATAACATCGAGTGGCGGACGCCTTGACCCTAAGTGGAAGCGTCTGAAAACCTCCGATTTATCGGGCGACAAGGGCAAAGAGGGACTTCGGCTGTCGATGGAAGGGAGGAGTGAGAAGGACAAGCAACGGGCTGTTGTGGAATTTTTGTGCCCACCGAAGGACGACGAGAGGAGGCGGCAACGGAGAGATGAAGATGACACAAACGATAACGAAGGTGAAGATGACGGCACAGCTATTGGCGAAGAGGTAGACGATGGGGCGGGCGGCAGGCTGAAGTACGTCAGTTATGAGTTTGCGGGGGAAGTGAAGGTTTTGAATCTAGAGTGGACGACAAGATACGCCTGCGAGGATGCTAAAGACGAGGAAGAGAAGAAGTCGAGCTCGGGACACTGGGGATTTTTCACTTGGCTCATTATCATGTAAGCAATACTTTTCCCAGTTACTAGATCTTCGCGTTTTCCCACTAACCACCTCGTCTTCTCAAACAGCTTCTTCCTCGGAACAGCTGCCTACCTAATCTTTGGCTCCTGGCTAAACTATAACCGCTACTCCGCCCGCGGCTGGGACCTTCTACCTCACTCGGAAACCATTCGCGATATCCCCTACCTCCTACGAGACTGGATGCGCAGGGTCGTAAATACTGTACAAGGCGGAGGCTCGAGAGGGGGATACAGTGCGGTTTGACCTGGAACCGACTTTCAGGGTGGGGGTGCTTCATTTACATAGCGTTTTGCCATTCAATCTTCTCGTTCTTGATTGTGTATTCAAGCTTGTGAGAATTACAGAATGATTGTATTGACCAGCAAAAGATTTCTGGCTCTTATCGGCGCTAAGGAAGTGCCAATGGAACAATCTCCATTAGAAAATTTCTCTCATCAGTATTATCGGGCTTGAACTCTGCAGCTTTACCACCAGGTACTCGGATTCTTCCGACTTACACACCCTGCTCAGCACCACGATCATCCGGACCTTGAACGGAAAACACCACGTCCTCGTTCATTCCCAGCTTTTCCCGCCATTCTACTCGGGGCGATATTGAATGTTTGGGGAAACAAGCAAATTTCCTAACTGTGAAAGCGCTTGGTATGTCAGAACATTGAGATATGTTCTGGGTAATAGCAGTCCGCACACCTTCTCCACCATCTCGGGTACCATCTTCCCAGATTACCAGATTACCATCTCTCTATCTCACATTGGTTCCCTGCTTTCCTTTTCAGCCCCTCTGCGGGAATAGTCTGCGGGAATTAAAAAAAGCGCAAAGAACTCTTTCATCCTTTTCTCGGGACGTCGTCTCTCATCCAAAACCATCCAGCTCCCTTATCCTCAGCGTCTCTTCCAACCCTGTCAACTACTTCATACTTACAATCTCCTCGTCATCCCGACCCTTGCTTTGACAATACGCTCCCCAACCGCCGCGCTTTCATCCCTCCCCGTCCGTCAACCCATCTCCCTCAGGAACAATCATCTGTCTTCTGAGACGAACAACGCCTCCCCGTACCTCCAGACCCAAGCAAGACTCGCAATTAAACCCTCATTCCCCCACCATCATCTTTTACAGATATCCTTCTTCACTCATCCATCAACCTCATCACCCAGTCCTGATGCCAATACTGCAAGAAACCCCTTGGAATGGTTCTATCAGGTGGAAAGGGTTTGAATGGGGTGTTGAGGGATTGCTTGAAACGGGGTGGAGGTGCTTGGGTCGCATGAGATGTTTATCTACCACCGGAGGATTGACTGCAATTCTTCCTTCTATAGAAAAAAAAAAAAGGAAAGGTAGAACAAGGATGGCGGAGGTAAGGACGAGAGGAACCCGAATGCCAAACTGGACATTCCCATAAGATTTACAAAGCCGAGCAGAGCGAAATTATTGGAAGGGGTTGTAGTACATAAGAGGAACAGAATTGGACAAAGGAAGAAGAAGTTGAAGATAAGAGCTAGAAAGCGGATTAAAACCGACAAACAAAGGAGATCCGAGCGTTCATAGCTTTTAACCAAGGCAACGACGACGACAGAGAGGAAGGAGACAGAGCTTGGAAACCCACGGGGGGGGTGGGAGATGTTGGCGACGTGCCTGAAAAGCGGGAGAGTTGTGTTGTTGACGTACGTCCAAGGGCGGTGTTTTATAGGGATGGAGTTGCCGAAGAGGGGGAGGGCCGGCTTTTGGTGTAGAGAGGAGAGAGGGGGAAGTTGTAGTGGGAAAAAATTGAAAAGGAAGCGCTCGCAAATCCTTTCCTTCCTTCCTCACCCATCAATCCGAAGAGTCGTACCCATCCCGGAACGGAAGACTTGCCCCCGGCCGCCACCATCTTCGGTGGGGTGTTTTTTCACAATTTTTTGGCTGTGGCGATTTTGCTTTTTTGGGAAGGAGGGCCAGGGGGGGGGGCGGTTTGCGTGGGTGAGAGGTTAGAGTATGTAGTAGAGATTGAAATGGGCGGATTGAGGAGACGTGGTTGTGGAGTGGAGGGGGTGGGAATGGTGCGTAGAGAGTTCTTGGAAGAGGGGTTCGATTGGGAAGGTGTATCTTCTTTGATCGAGCAGTGTCATGCACGAACAAACAAACTGCTCAGTCATAATCGCAATATGTTCATTTCGTATGTACTTCAGGCATGCGTCTGTGCCCACCAAACTCCGTGCTCTTATTTTTGCATTTTCATAACCCGTCGTCATTTTGTAGCACATAAGACTCCGCTCTCAATCATATAGATCCATATCCGCCGTCGTGTCCTCCAATGCCAGCACCGCATCCTCCTCGTCAAGTTCATCCTCCATATCCTCGTCCGCGTCCATTTCGCTATCGCCATGATTTGGCAACACAGTAATCCTCCCGTCCTCCATAACTACTCTTGCCACTTCGCCGTCCTTGATGCTTCCCCTTAGAATAAGCACCGCAAGTCGGTTCAGCACTTCCTTCTCGATTAAGCGCGCAAGCGGGCGAGCTCCATAGGCGGGCGAGTAGCCTGCGCTGCCGAGATAGTCTTTGACTTCGTCGGAGCAGTAGATCTTGACCTTGCGGTCGTTGGAAGCGAGACGCTTCTGGATCTCTTCGAGGCGGACGTCGACGATTTTGCGGATTTCCTTGCGGGTGAGCCGGTTGAAGATGACAATGCTGGAGATGCGGTTGAGGAATTCGGGGAGGAAGTAGTTGCGCAGACTCGTCATGACCATTTCCCTGGTTGTGGGGTCGATCTTGCCATCGGCGGCGTTTTGGCGCGCGAGATATTCGGCGCCGAGGTTGGAGGTCATGACGACGATGCAATTTCTTGCGTCGACGATACGGCCTTGACCATCGGTGATGCGCCCGTCGTCCATGAGTTGCAGCATGACGGTAAGAACTTCTTTGGCCGCCTTTTCAACCTCGTCAAAGAGTAAGATGGAAAAGGGACGACGACGGAGAGATTCTGTGAGTTGCCCGCCAGCATCGTGACCAACGTAGCCTGGTGGGGCGCCAATCATTCGACTCAGTGAATGACGCTCTTGGTATTCGGACATATCGAAACGAATCATTGCTTTCGGATCGTCGAACAAGAACTCGGCGAGAGCCTTGGTCAGCAAGGTCTTACCAGTGCCAGAAGGACCGCAGAAGAGGAAGCTAGGTGGTTGATTGGGGTTGCTTAGACCAGATCGCTGTAGTCGCATCGCATTTGAAACAGAAGTGACAGCTTCCTTTTGGCCCACAACTATCTTACTAAGAACCTTTTCCATCTGGAGCAATTTATCTTTCTCCGATGCTTTTAACCTCGTAATTGGAATGCCCGTCCACCTGGAGACAATGTCCTGGATCTGCTCTGGTCCGACCGAGTCAGTCAGCATAGCTTCGCCGTCCCCTCCGCTACGGGCGTAGAGCTCCGCGTCGGCACGGGCTCGTTCTGCTTCGAGCTTGTCGATGCGAGCTTTAGTGTCTGGCATAGCGTAGTAGAGGAGATCTGAAGCTGTCTGGATGTCCTTGTTGCGCTCGGCTTCCTCCTGTTTCACTTTGAGTGAGTCGTACTTGATTTTCGCCTCCTGTATATCTTTGCTCCGTTGCTTCTCGCTCTCATACTTCTCACGTAGCGGTTTGAGATCTTCTTCGATGTTTGCGGCTTCGGTACGTGCCTCACCCAGCCGAGCGCGAGCTGCATCATCTTTCTCACGTTCAAGCGCGTGAATTTCAATCTGCAGTTGACGTAGCTTACGCTCCATGTTGTCGAGTATCTCCGGTTGAGACTCCCGAGTGACGCGAACTGCTGCTGCAGCCTCATCGATCAAATCGACAGCAGAATCAGGTAATCGTCGTGCGGTAAGGTAGCGGGCTGCGAGAGTAGCCGCTGCGATGATGGCCCCGTCTAGAATGTTGACACCGTGGTGGACCTCGTATTTCTCTTTCAGCCCACGAAGAATGGACACCGTCTCTGGGATGCTTGGCTCCTTCACCAAGACCTGCTGGAATCTCCGTTCAAACGCTTGATCCTTTTCAATGTACTTCCGGTACTCGGCCAGAGTTGTAGCACCAATACAGTGCAATTGACCCCTAGCAAGCATGGGCTTCAGTAGGTTAGCTGCATCCATGCCGCCTTCTCCACTTGAACCGGCGCCCATAAGTAAGTGGATTTCGTCCACGAAAAGAACAATCATTTCTTTAGAATCCTCGATTTCCTTTAGCACACCCTTCATCCGTTCCTCGAACTCTCCTCGGTATTTGCTTCCAGCGACTAGTGATCCAACGTCAAGCGATAGTAGCTTGCATGCGGCAAGATTGGCCGGGACATCGGCGTTGACAATTCTTGAGGCTAGCCCTTCGACGACCGTGGTTTTCCCAACACCGGGCTCTCCAATCAAGACGGGGTTGTTCTTCGTTCTTCGCGACAGAATTCGAATGACTCGTCGGATCTCTTCCTCTCGGCCGATGACGGGATCTATTTTCCCCTCTCTTGCCAATGAAGTCATATCGATTGTGAACTTCTTCAGATTCTCATTCTCCTGCTCAGAGTCGGCAGTTTTCGTATCGACGCGCTTTGTCCCTCGAATTTGTTGTATCGCGCTGTCTATGAGCTTGGTATTGGGGATGTTTGCCTCTGCTAGGCATTTCTGTATCGAAGGATCCTGGGCTAACGAGGTAATGAGGTGGTCTATGGCGATAAAGCTGTCTTTCTGTGTCTTTTGGAGTTCGCTTGCAGCGCGAAGCACCTTTGAGAACTGCGGTGATATAGAAACATTTTCCGGGGGTGGGTCTTGACTTGGCAGTCTGACAAGAGCTTTCTTCATAGCGCGGTCGAGCATTTGAGGGTCACCATGGGCGCGTTCAACGACTTGCTTGAATAGCGGAGCGGACGACCCAGAGTGGGAAGCATTCATAGTCTGTTGCTGATCTTTTGACTCGTCGATTGGGGGATCGAGGAGGGACACAGCCAGATGTAAGGGGAGTATTTGAGAGTGAGCATATTGCTGTGCGAGTTCGTGGGCATCGGCGAGGGCCTTCTGCCCTCTATCGGTGAATTGCATGCCCGAAGTCATGTTGGCGGTTGTAGGATGATGATATGAAGGTCTCGTCAATTGGAAGATCAAGTCGTAGTGGTCGAGCTATTATATTCGAACAGACTTCGAGTGCAGTGACCAGGAGATCAAAAGAAAGATTGTGTTGAGCACTACCTATGTACCTACCAGAAACTTCACCTGCTTTCTGGACTCTTCTGACGGAGTTCGGTCCGCCCACTTGATAGGGCTGGACCCCCGCCCCGCGTCACACTCGGGAACCAACCCAAGGCCTGTCATGGCCGGAGGGGACCATGGTCCGTCGCTTCTCACCGGATCACATCGATGGCAAGACAGTCAAGAAAAGAACATCGCGACGAATGTTATCAATTGTCCTGGGTATCTCTATATAAATCTCAAAATGCCGCCTGCTAATTGGTAGAATGACGTCGCGTATGCCGTTACCAATTTATTGAAAGTACTGATGCTTGTAAAGTACTATGACGAAGATTATATTGCTTCGAATAAGCTTTCTTATAGCATCGTCATAGCCATTGCTAACATGACAGCAATCGCACCCATTGCTCCCTTCCCTGATCCACCAACCGCCTGCACCGCACCTGCGTTGTGTGTCTGGTTTGCTGCAGTAGCACTTGCGCTGCCGGAAGTGGATGCAGAAGTACTGCCCGTACTCGTGGCGGAGCTTGAAGATTTGCCGCTGGTGGACGTCGCCATTCTGCTGGAGGTCGAGGATGAACCTCCAGGGGCAGCAGCTACACCAGTAGAGCTTGTCGATAAGCCACTGGAGGTCGAAGATGCAGTCACGGAAGAGGTAGCAGTGGCAGACTGCTGGCCGGAAGCTGCGGCGCCAGCGGTGATGACCACTGGAACAAAATTGATCTCTGACGCGGCGAGAGTGGTGGTTGATACACCTGGCATGTTGGCGGCTGAGCCGATCGCGGAATCAACACAAACGGCGGAGGTGCTGCCTGAGACCGCACAGCCGTTGTCCATGGTGCTTTTTCCTGTTAGCTGGGCTTCCACCTTAGGAAATGGAGAGGTACAAGTCTTGCGCGCCAACTAAGAGGTGCACTGTCGAAGGTCCATCAACGACCGTGAAAGGTTCTGGGATGCCGCAGTTGTTTGGATCGGTTCCCGGGGGGCATTGGACTGCATAGGTAGTTGCCGAGCCGCTCTGGAGGTTGAGGGTTAGAAAAGGTTGGCACAGGAAGTTTCGTAAGCGTACCGAACCCACGACGGAGCCCACCACGCTGTGATTGCCCGCTCCTCCGGGGAGAAACAGTGAGACCGTGGACTGTGCTGAGCTGAAACCTATCAGGGCCATTGTTGCGAGGGTAGTGGCAATCATCTTTGATATTATTCGGATTTATGAGGGGAATGTAGGTAGTCTAGGTAAGCTGCTGTCAAAGAGAGTGTGGAAGAAAGGTGATTAACGAGTGAAGACAGGAAACCAGGAAAGAATGACTGCTGCCTCGAGGTAATATAGGAAGAGAAAGATAACACGAGAGGCGGCGTTAGTAAGGAGGCTGTAAATGCTATGCTACAGACTACAGTGCTACTGAAGTAATTTCGGTTTAAAATTAGGGGTAAGATATGCAGGTACCATAAGATGATATTAAATTGTTGCATTTCAGCTACGATGTTGCTTGTATAATCCATAATATCTACGGATAACACGGTGAGCATCCTGTGTCCACTACATATAGCACCAGAAAGTTCCATTCTTCTATTCTGCTTGTCCTAGACACAAGTCGTCGGATACCAACTCCGCGTCTTGCGACAAGGGCCGTTCTTGCTTGATCTCTCATATCAATTTGGCGAACACTTACACCGTTGTTGATCGGGAATATTGTGTTGTTACTATTTCGGTCAATTCGGTCGCTTGTCTCTGTAGACTGTTGGAAATAGGGGAGTTGGTAATCTCCGCTTCTTAGGGCTGGTAGAGCTGGGGCCCGTTAGTAGAGTTATCACCTTCCACCTCCTAGATAGCCTCCTAACAGCAACAACCAAAATACCAATATGCCCCCATATGACCTTGTGTTCCAACAGTCTCCGAGAGATCGGTATCTGAGCCCTCCGGTTTCCCCGACGGACTCAAAGCTCAAGGACCAAGGTGCACTTCCAGGACTTCATAGAGACTTTCGTGGCTGTAATGTTCATCGCCCAGCGAGGCTTTAGACCGCTTGAGAACAACGTACTCAAGGTATATGGACTCGCTGATAGACCTCTCACGCGATGGCGGTGCGATATTTCTCAACTTTACAAGACACTACGCTTTCGAACATTCTGCGGAGCTGCTTCTTTGCTCCGCAAGCGTCCTGGCAGTGAATCTTCTGGAGAAGATAATTGCGGCATAAACATATTGCCTCTTTGGATTGGTCACAGTGATTGGCCTTTGCTTACGAAGTTGCTGTATCGAATTCTGAAAACCGATGATTGTGGCCAGATCTACCACGCTTTTTGTCGGTATAGATTTGACTCCAGAGCTTGGACACTGCTGCCCGAGACGGGATAGTAATATATCTAAGCCTGCTGAAACCGGATCCCCTAAGTACCTTACTATTCAGCAATATACCTCCTGATATCACTTATTCTGCTGAGATTCAAACCTTTCTTTATAATCAAGAATTGAACTACACCACGTGTTCCCGACATCCGCTTATTTTCAGATAGGAGCGTCAAACAGCACATGTCCATGAGTCATTGGACGCTTGTAACACCCCAAATCTCTTCAGAGTCGGACTCAGGTTCATAGCAACATAATCTGTCTCCACACCTTCCTCAACTCATACCCATATCCAAACCTGGCCTAAACCTCCCAGCAACCCTCTTAAATGCCCGGCTAATAAGCCCACAAACATCCAGGTTTAACGATCATCCGATTCCTTTCCTCAAGACCTCACGCTTTGCAATCTGCACAGCTACCACAAAGTCTTCAAAGCATACCTAGTCTAACAGCGAGACTGGAATGAAGGCCCTTCGCCTTGTGAGATTAAGGAATTTCATGCCTAATCCACCGGTAGTGGAGGTATCTCGTGCAGGTCAAAGGGAGATACCCTCTATAAGCAGATATAAATCTTCCAGCTGAGGTTTGTGTCATTCATTCTTTCAGTTGTTACGGCAGAAACGGTGCAATTGCAAACAGACACCCAATACTATTGGCACAAGGCAAGTATGTTCACAGCATCAACGGCTCACATTTCTCAGGTCGATGATCTCAGCATTATTCAGTTCTAAGAGAAAGTGAATCGCCTGAACTCAAGAGCATTCACGCCATCTACTCTTGTGTATCCTACCCTCCCCTGTGCACCTCAGCTATCCCCACTATGATGAGTCCATCTCATAAAACATTTATTACAAAAGCGAACAAGCTTAAAACACCCATGTCTCACTGCGCTCGCTCGCTACGTGCAAAGATGGTATCCGAAAGACCGCTATAGACTTGAAAATCAATTACCTTCCTTAAACAAAATTTTCAGACAATCATACTCCGGACCAGT
>JAABUS010001411.1_pt1 | contig 52601 bp, 51 predicted proteins | sample 5560161 | NCBI WGS metagenome assembly JAABUS01 (sample SAMN10711885, study PRJNA513376) | rock metagenome | isolation source: Antarctica rocks | place: Antarctica: Victoria Land, Trio Nunatak nord | collected 2016-01-04 | reverse complement strand
GGTCTTTCAATCCCAGCCACAAACCACATCCGTGTCCATCTCTCCGCTTCAACACCCCACCCTCCCTCGAAACCCCACAAGCCCGTCGAAGCTCGTGCTCCACCCCCCTTCGGCCCGAGAGGCCGGTTTCTCCGCCGTGACGGACTTTGGTTGGGGGGACGCTATGCACAGTTCTGCAGCGAGAGTGGGGTGTCCACTCGCGCCACTTCCCGTCATGGGCTCCCAGATTCGAGGGAGTGAGGTGAGCCGTGGGCGGATGTGATGGTTTGGAGAAGGGGAGTGGGATGGATGTTGAAGGGTGTTTGGTTGGATGAGGGGGGTTGAGGGGAGGGGTGGTGGAGGTGGGGGTTTGGGGGTTGGAGGGGGGGGGAAGATTATTGGAAGGAAGGGGTCGGGGAGTTTGAGGGGGCTCGGAGTGCGTAAACTTTCCGCTGGTGTTGTGTACCCAGCGTCGACGGGACGGGGTTTGCCAGAATTGGCAAAGAACCTGATTGTGGGGAATCAGTAGTATTTTTGGGGACATCAGGGTAGTGGGCCCGAGGACTGAGTAGACGAGGGAGATGCCGGCAATGATCGCTCATCGGGGGTGTTCCTTGTAGAGGTTGGCAAAGCTCTGGGGTAGTATTGCAACCCAACAAGCGATATGCTGGTGCTGGTCACACGTTGGAGACGCTGGCTGTGGAGATGGCGAGACTACGGACCTTCTCGAGGGCATGGTTGCTACACTGGCGTGGACTCAAGCCTCGTATGTTCGTTGGAGGTTATGAGGGAAATCCATATGCTGTTCATCAGCCAGAGATTTTTGCAACTTGAACGCTCACGGTACTCTCATCGTCAATTAGGAACGCTGAAAGATTGTCAGAGTGTATCCATACTGTGACCTCCTTGCCGCCAAGCTGCCCGCACAGCGCACCAGCTGTTATTGCTTGCCAGTCAACAGTCGTGAAAGGGTTGTGATCTTCCTGATCTTTGGCAAGAAGCGCAAGCTCAAAGACCATATTCGGTGAGGGGACCAGCCAGTGATCGTACGTCGCTAAACTGCAGGATAGCCAGAGCCGGTATACACCTGAGAGGGGCTCCCTACGCGATGAATAGTGTCACCGTCTACGTTGCGAGTACCGGTCTTATCCAATGCTGGAGGCGCGTAGAGCTCGTCCAGCATCCGCTCCGCCTTCTGTATCCGATCAAGACGGCGGTTTCGCTGAGGAAATGGGTTTGCTCCTTGATTACCGCTTCAATCCTTTCAAGAGGATTTTGAACAACGGCATCGGAGGTGCGCTTCCGAGGCGCTGGTAGGATAGGCTCAAGAGGAGGGCCGCAGACTGATGCAGAGGTTTGTTGTAGACAGAGAACTAGAACGAGGATCACTGAACCCAACGAACCTAGAAAAGCCAGGAGGCATATATCTTTGATAGAGAAAAGGGCGAAAAGAATGAGCTGAGGGGAAAACACTTAATTGTATGCCGGAAAAGTGAGAGGAGCAGATAAGCCAGATATCGACGCACAGAGACTCCTGTAGTATGGGGCAATTTTTTTTCAATAAAGATATCCAAAGCTTCTCAATCTACAGGACTTGACAATGCCGGGCTATAGAGGATGATAGTTAGAAGCAACGCAGGTTTGCTCACCCATCTGAACCCAACCGAGCTGGTGTTCAACGTTGCCCCTAAAGACCTTGTTCTAGCATTCTGTGGCTGCTGCAGTAGGAACCCACAGCAGGCGCCCTGGATGGCGTCTGCTAGCGCTGTCAAAGACTTGACATAAAGTACGGAACTCGTAATTGTTGCGCTGATCAGGGATGGGGTTGCACTCATGATTGGAGTGTATCACCCTTTCGTCCGCTGGGAAGTCCATTTGTGGATGTTGACTGGTTCCGTGGCTTTGACAGGTGATGATATCCTGTTGATCAAGGCAATTTAGAAGGCTGCGAGCTTTGACTTGATGAGAGCTTGCTGCTTTATGTCGTAGGCTCCTGTGAATGCTGGGTTTCGACTGCTCTTACTCTATAGCCAGCAGTACAAGGTAATTGACCTAGTACCGTACCTTGATAGAGCCGCCGGTTGCTCAAAGTCTTTCTGTCGCAAACCGATTACCTCGACCGTGCCAAATGTTGGAATAGACATAAAGTTCAAGTCACAGCAAATGAGCCCCTTCTCACAATCATCCATCACTCAACAGAATACACCCCATAAAAGCCAAGCCCTGTGCTCATCCTCAATCGGCAGCCGTTGCCACCAGAGGGCTCTTTCAATCGAAACCACACACCTGTTCCCCTCACACAAGAGAAACCAAGACGCTATGTCATTCTGTACGCAAGCTCAAGTACCCGTGCAGCGAGGCGACCGGACATTCGACGCTAGAGCTTAGCCTTGGGCCGCTATGTTAGCCAGCCCGGACATCATTCCGGAGGCTGATTTCAGGTATTAATTCGGCAGGTATGCGATGAGCAGAACGGATGCTTGACCAAAAACTGACGTCGGACCCAGCGCTGATGGATGAAAGGATGACGGTGGAAGTCTACTTCGCAGTGCGCCCCCCGGCCGAACACATCCACGAATGACCATCGTTTCACATCTCCAAGCCCTTGTAAGCTTCTCATAGCCAGCAGCTGTACCTAGTGTTGAGTCAGTATATCTCAGCTGTGGTAAGTCTCCCTCTAGCAATGAGTCATTGACATGGATCCGGTAGTTTGGGTAAGAGAGGTTAACAAGATTGAGTGGCAGACCCGTATCTCTGGAGAAGTCACGACCAGGAGCCAGGTGGATGATTGAGGTGCGAATAATGGAGACAGGAAGTCATGCAACCAGTAACTGTGCCGGCTGCCCTCAGACGTTAGTGGACGAACTCGTAGGACGATCGAGGAAAGCTGTTGATCACGGTAAGAATTGACTTTTGAATCAAGTATTTGCAAACTGAATACATCGAAGAACCGAACCGAATCAGGCGTCAGAAGGACTCATTTGCTTGGCTGCAATCGCAGCCAGCTTCCTTCCACGCCCACTGTTAAGAAAGAAATTAACAACTTAATGAAACCTAACTTTTCATGGTATCTCAAATCAAAATCAAGCAACTGGATTACCTGATCTAGCCCAAATATAAGTCCAGTAACCTCATCCATCACAAAGATCTAATGCTATCGGACAAGCCTTATGACCAATCTCGGACAACCGTGGGACTGTAAGATCTATTAGAGAGCGATCGCGTAGCTGAGGTATGGTAGCCACGTAGCAGGATCCAGATATCGAAGGCGAATGGTAACGCCGCGCATGCTATAAGAGCAATAGGCCGTAGCTTCATGGCTCGTAACTCGTACATTGAGTATTGGGGTAGGCTGTTGCTAGCCAGGGTCCGACAGAAGTCGGCAGGATACGGTGTTGAGTGCCGCGGCACTCGTGAGGAAGTCAAGCATCAAACCACAAGCCTCCTTTTGGAAGGCCCGGCAAAAGGTGGGCTGAGCCTGCGCTTCTTCAAAGGACTAAGAGGGCTCAAGGAGACTGGCGCAGGTAGCTGGGTCTGCCGGAAGGCGGTGACGACCGTACCATCAAGATGGTTAAGGAGACTATGACTGGATGACTGTCCAACGCCCGCGAAGCCGGTCTTTGCGGATGATGACGATGATGGTCGAGAGTCTCCCATAGTCAAGTCCAGCTCACTTTCGTCTCCATCATCGCCGAAATCGATGAGATCCTCGATGTTGATGCCAGCCTCAGGGTCATCATCCTCATTATCGTCATCATCATCGTACAAAAGCGCATCATCTTCAAGGAATCCCGTATCGTCTGTATCGTCAGGAAAGATGCCATTGTTGGCAATGCCAAAGCTTGGTGCAGGTGGATGTCCGAAGACGGGGCTTACGAGCCCCTGGCTGGATACTTCGCTGCGGTCGATGTCACTGGTGTAGGGCACAGTGGCCAAATTTGACAGCTGGGCACGAGGACTGGTGTTGGCGCTTGTACTACCGCTACCTAGGATGTGCTCAAAGACCCTGTCGGGCTTTTTGGGCCGTCGGGCAGGACAGACGAGTATCTTCTTTCCACAACTATCAACAATGGCGAGTGGCTTCGTAGGATCAATGCACCAAGAGCCCATCCTAGGGCCCCATCGCTGTGTCTGGGGTGCCTGCGTTGGGGTTGTTTTTGCAGACGTATCGTCTGAGAAAGAAGTAGAAGGACGACGCATCAGAGCCTGAGGGCGTGCTGTTGCCGACGCAGGAACATCGTCTTCATCGGTAGTCTCGCCATAGTCGGCTAAATCATGAAACATCAGCCGGCACTTTGCTCCGTTCTTAGATCATGAACTCACATTCATAACCACTCGACGAATCAGAGTATTCATCGGAACCATGGCTGCAGATTGGTTGATCGGATGAAAAACTTATTCTATCCTGCGCCACATCTGACTCTGCTGCCAAAGCAACGTCACCACGCATATTATTAGTGGCCTGAGGGCTGAATAAATCCTCTTCCAATAACGGCTCTGCAAAGCGAACGCGGCGACGGGGTGGTGAAGCAGGAAACAACAGATTTTCTTCCGCAAAAAGGTCGACGTTACCGAGTATGTCAATTTCGCCATCGAGAAAGCTGTCAGGGCCGGTGCGATTAAATTGCTCGTCAAAAAAGTCCTGGTGATCGGAGAGGTGGCCATCGCCAAAGTCGAAGCCTTCCCAGTTGTTCTCTGAAGACTCGCTTGGTGATTTCGCTCTGCCGAGCTGGCTCTTAGTCTGAAGGCTGGCTGGGCCCTTCCCAGCGTCGGCATCTTCGGAATCAATGATGGCACGCTCCTCGACACAGTCCATATCACTTCCATCTCTCTCCGAGTCACTGATCATGTCGACTGCGCCGTAGGCTTCGTCATTAGAGCTGTCCTCTGCATGCGCCTTCAATTCAGCACGGTCCGCGGCGCTCTGTCCAATATCTCGCTTTGACGCTTTGGCAAGGCCGTCAGACATCCCCGCCCAGCGCCCATTCGAATCTATGGCGCAGCCAGGCGGGGCATCTCCATCTGGATCCAGGTCTTCATCGTCATCGTCATCCGCTGCGAGCCCGTCGCCGTCGCTGTCTTCTCCACCAGCCTCTTCTTCGCTCGACACGCTCTCCGAGGAGCATCCGCTATGGTCTAGGCTGGCAGCCTGGATCTGAACAGAATCCTTCGGCGCTGAACGATGCTGTTGGTTTGGGCCTTGATCCTTCCGATGGCGACTGTGTTTGTGGCCGACATCAAAGGCCGAGAGCTTGATCGCTCCAGGGGCTGGCACTTTGGCCATCTGGCTGCCCTTGCGCGACATTGTGATAATGTTGGTAAATTGATACTGTCAAAGTGTCGAGGTAGAGTGCGCGGCCGGCTGCAGCACAATTCTGGTTGATCTATAAGGTGTGCAGCACACGAGTACGGGTCGATCGTGGCGCTCTTGTTCTCTCTTTTCCTATGCGCGCAAGTAATGCTGTGGGATTACTCGAGACTTTCGGTTGGTGTCGCGTGAGGTGTGTCGAAGAGTATCCGTTGGGGGTAGTGGCAGCGGAGGACGACCCTTCAGCCGTGAAGACTGACCGGCGCGACTGTTGCTGCTTGGGTAGTGTTTGAATTCGAATGCTGGCAATTGATGCTAGGAAGCAGTCGAAAGGGGGATAATATCGTCGAAGGTCGAATTTTAATACTCGAAGGGCTGGCCAGGACTGAAGGGCATGCGAGCAAAGCCGCACACCCCCCAGCGGGGTTTACAGCACAGCGAACGCCATGGGCATATTGAAATCGACGATATTATGGAATGTAGGTGTGATGTATGCCTTTTTGCAGTATTGTAATTGGATTGTGGCTGGTGGTATGGGGTGAGGAGGAAAGAGGAGGAGGAGCAGAGGCAGAAGTCGGGTCGAGGTGGGAATTTTTGGCATCATGCGCTAGGGGTGGCATGGCGGGCGCTCATTGGTTGAAAGCGATCCTTCACCGCCAGAAGTTGAGATTCTGCTGCAGCCGTTGAGCAAGTGGTCCAGTCCATTGTTCGCTCCTTCCGCTTCACTGCACAGTAGCCGTCGCATCTGTCCTGCTGTTCCCGTTGCTCCAGCAGCCAAGACAACCCCTCGACACGAACAGGCAATGATGAGGAAGAAAGAGCCGGGTTTTGCCCCATTGACTGGTCGTACCAAGTGTGCTAAATGATTCTGAAGGGTACAGTGGTGCTATTGACTGAGCACCGCATGCTCTATGCATTCACGTTTATTGAACTAGTACCCAAACTATTGTCGCCAATCGAATTGCGTTGAACTAAGATGCAGGAATGAAATTAGTCACAGCTTATGGTCACAACTTAGCAAGTTCGGCGTCCTAGCCGGTGGAGTACTCTCCATAAACTTCCAAGGCGAAGAACTCCATTAAGCTTACTGAGAGAGTCGAGACAAGCCCAGGAGAGTTATAATGTTTGCTAATTAAGAGTCACGATGAATTCAATGGTGGGGGTTGCTGATGCCCCGCCATTGCCAAGGCACAACTCTAGCCGGCTTTTCGGCAGGGAAGTACTTTGTCCCTGAGGACTCAACTCTATTTGGCTAGCTCGGTTCCTTCGTTAGTTGGCCAGACAAATTGAAGCAATCATTGAACCTGCAGAATCTGATAAGTCTGTCGCATCCTCTGGTCCTCATCAGTCATCACGTTTGACCATGAATTCTTGCGCCCTTTCTTGATCAGCTTTGTATCCTTCACGATCTGTTCCTGCACAAGGTGCAGTCATTCTCAGATCTCTCTGTGCCAATTCAAAGGGCTTCTCCATACTACCAGAGCTGGCAAAAGCCGTCCTGCCCTTCACTGGAATGCTCTAGCTCCATGGGGACCCTCACGCTTTTCCACTATTGCCCAAGGCGACTCTTCCATGACGTCCATTAGTACATTTGCAAGATACGGTAAATGACAGAAGGTAGCCCTCCAAACTATTGTACTGCGCTATCACTTATCCATAGTTCATGGTTCTTTGCTTACCACACCTTTGACCTTTTTATCACACTTCTCTCCTTTTTGGCGAAAGAACCCTTTTTTACCCCTCTTTCCATTGTATGTCCCCAAGATCTCTCGTAGCAGATTATTTTAGTAACCCTCCAGCGTACACCTCCTCTTTCGGAAATAGTCTTCCTGTCTTTTTAGTATATACTCTCAATTCTTCCACGGAGGCAAAGACGTGAACTCGAGTGCCTTGTCGCGTAGTATCAAGAAGATCGCTCAAATTAACGTGCGTGTTAATCATAGCCTATCATTGATCAGCTCTCATCCTTCATGAAGAAACCCAGACCTGAATCGGCAAATTCTTGACTAAAGGGTGATAAGCGATTTGAGAATGGAGCTCAAAATGACGCCGACGAGGGGAAAAAACTGTTGCATTTACAAGTCTTCGTGCCTCTAGACCCTCAGGTATGTTTTCCATGTCCACGAGCACACACATGCTCCCCCATGCCTCAATGTCACACTCGTCTTGGCCAAAAGTCATATTGAATGCTTTCACCATGGCGATACGGAACGATTTCCATGCTTCTCTCCGCTCCTCGTGATTTGGTTCTACATAAAACGGTGGCCAACCATAGAAAGCGCATAAACGTTTGAATTCGTCATGCGAAGAAGCAAGCCGGTTGTATTCGAAGGGAGCGTATAGCGCGAAGAAAGCCTGAAGTGGGTCACTCCATTCCGTAGTAATACTCGTCCTGGTAGGAGTGGCTGAAAAGTGGGCTGGGAAAGGGTTAAACGCAGCAATGCTAATGGAAATTTAGCCTGATTTCTTTTGTTTTCCCTATTCAGAACTAACACAGCGACAGGGTGAGTGAATGAATTTTGGGGAAAACATACTCATTTGCCAGATGATTCATGTTTTGCCCACACCATCCACAGTCTTGGTCGCAGATGAAATCGTTGGTATTGCTGCTGTTCTGTAGGTTGTTGGGGAAGCTATTAACGAAAAGCCCAACTCGACTATCATTTAAACCTAGACTATCGAGCCTTGCGGGAGTGGGTGGAGTAGCGATGCTCTCCACTATACTTTTCGGTTGTTTCACTTTTTTCGACCTTTTCGCTTTGTTCGTCATCTGCTTCACCGCTTCCGTAGAGAACGTAGATCCTACTACAGTTTCTGGAGCAAGAGAGCTAAAAGGAGGAGTTGCCGAACGATGAACATCGAGAAAAGTTGAATGTATAGTAGTGGAAGCGGCTTTGTCGCTTCCGACGATGCCACCCTCCTGGATGTCCTTGCCATGATTGATTGCTGGTGCAATACACGTGGATCCGTGTAGCGGTCGAAGGTTCGTATCCACATTGCTCAGTGCCAATTGATGCTGTCTTCCCCGGCTATGCGCTGAGAAGTCCGTGAGGGACATCGTACGGGAGCAAAGCGTACATGCGCATGTTGCTCTAACAAGGCTGAGTTTGGACTTGTCCGCAGATCCGGGTACGGTCCGAAGTGCTGGAGACAATCATGAAGCCAGTCAGCATCGAATCCGTAAAAGGCAGGGACTAGATGCGCAGAGATATGAGAGTGCTCAGTATCGCGCTGGGCCTCTAATTGCTTACTGCCACCAGAAACGAAAGTGATCCGACGGTTTCGCAAACTGTCACCCATCTCTCTCATTTTCCGCCCAGGTAGAACTTGGGGACTACCATGCTTTAGAAGATGCTGGTAATCGTTCTAGGACTAGAGAATCTTCTCCCCTTTCGTGTACAGAGAGTAAATTTTGAAAAGAAAATGGTTGGGAAGGCGATATGCTTATCATTTTGGAAACTACCCCGCACGGAGAGTCCTTCGACATCCTCGGAGTCAAAAGCCATCTTGAGGTTCACTGAAATGTTACGGGAACCTTCACGCTTCTCCACCACCCCCTTATGTGGCTTTTCTAGGACATCTATTACACACTTGCAAGATACGGCATATCTTCGCTAATAGCTATATCTGAAAACGTAGGCTGTCAGTCTTGAGCGTATCGTGTAGCGGCTACGAATACGAACGCAGGAATATATGGGTACGTCTTCTTAAGCATGGTAGGGTAGTCTGAGATGCTACGCCCCTGGCGTCGACTTCGAGTAGATTCAGTCCTCTGGCAATAGCCGTTGTGTGTGTCAGCTTGCAAAAACCGATAAAGAGCTTGCTGCCAACGACCTTGCATTGTCAGGCATCTAAAATGCATCTGCACTCATTGTCGCTAGTGTAAAATTTGGTTGGCCACGAGTCGTATTGGCCCCAGCTCAAACCCAGAGGCTGCGGAACGGTATTCCGAAGCGTGGAGGCTCGAAAGTTGCCGGTCCTGGTATCTCCTGGGAGATAGAAGACCGTTCTATCAGATATGCTAAGAGTGTCGTGAACATACCCTCCTGTATGTGCTCCGTGTTTCATCCGCTCGTCAACATCGTAACCTTCATCGTAACCTTCAATCGTACACTACGAGGATGAGGTGTTGATCCTAGCCTCTGGAGGCGTCAGGGACCAATTGATGGTTTTCACGATGTATAAGATATTAAACCTACCAGTCAGCTTAGAGCCGCCGTAGAAGGCCGAGCAGGATTGATCGATATGGGCAAAAGCTCTTTCAAGTTAATTAATACTCGCAAAGTCATACCTAATACCCAGATCGACCTATTTCGTGGCTCGCCGTACATCGTACCCTCCAAGAAAAACGTCTTCGTTGGAAGTCTCACACCTGCTGCCTGAACGGACGCAAGATGCCAGGTCAGAGGTATTTTCCTCTTGCAAACCCCTTTATCATGATAGGGAAGGAGATGCCACGATTGAGGCAACCAAGGATGAAATGAGACACGCTGTCAACTGAATGACGTGCAGTGCGGCCACATCGACTTAAATGTCAGGGTTGTTCAAGATGGTCTGCGCATATGACCGCTCTACTATCAACAATCACGCAAATACAGATCAAGGAGAGACGAAAAATTTAGGAAGGCGCATTGCCTTGATATACAACAACAACAAGGGGTGGAAGAGTACTCATAGTATGACTTTATCCGCATTTAGACCTCTGATCACGTAGGCCAAAATGGCGCTAATGGCGATATGCGCATCGTATGCGATCGTTCTGACGAACCAGACAAGAAAAGGTTCCTGTGTGGACCTGCATTGCATTGAAATTTGGTCTCCGCATAATGCGTCGAGAACCCCGGCAGGAACCAACATCATAATATCAAAGGAGCAGTTGAACTAGGCTCTAGTAAGGCCGTTCTGTACGGAAAGTAAAACCAACAAACCACTTGAGGACAGCTGAAATATGGCTTTGAGGGGACCCGCGAACACTCGAATTGTTCGTCTTCGATGATAATAATCATACACGAGACGAACTTTGGTCTACCGAGAAAACGCGAGGCAATTCGGCCTCTCGGGCGTATGCCATGGGGAATACGGCGTACAGTGGTAGCCCGCCTTGAAATCGCGTTGGTGGAGACCGTTCTGTTACCAAGCATGTTGCGTAAGAGAATGGCGACTTTCGAACTGCTCGATCGCTGGGCAGGCTCGTGGGCGTAGTTGTTGGTGAATTCGAGAGCGGACATGTAGAAGCTTGAGCAGAGACTGGCACAGCACTTTCGTAGAACACCGGTCTGTTTCGATCGACCCAGTGTTTTACACCAGGCTGGTGATGCTTTGCGTGAGCCCATCGGCCTCTTGGTTCCTGAACTTCTCATCCGATAATAATAAGCTGTCATTTGGTTCCCGAGACAACAATTGATTCTGTCACCTCAATAGATATACTCCTACGCGGGAAATTTCTCCTAGCACCGGTTGCGCATCATAAACAGCCGTCAAGACAGAACTTCACGATATTATCACTTGTCCCGAGGAAGCCGACTTGCGACAGTGGTCAAGTCAGAGGTTACCTGCAGCGGCCCCCAAGAGCGGCGCTGTGAGCGAAACCAACCGTTACGGTTCTTCGCATCCAGCGTTTTCGCGGACCATGTGCAGTGAGGTCGAAACAAGCGTAGCGAAGGGTGTTTCAGCCTACATTAGTCTTGTGTGTCTCGCATTCGGTCGCCACGCGGCATCAGTCCGGTTTTTCAAGCCGAAGTTCTTGTTGAACAGGTCGTGGACTGTAGAATCATAGAATGGGAGTGATAAAATGATATTGACACGGGGACCGATCTTCTTGAATCCTGATCCTCGACGCACACGAGTCGTGGTCTAAGAAAAGCCACGACCCACGGCAGAGCGGAAATTGCACACCCTCTTCTGTCTGAAACAGGGGCTCCTTTGGGTAGCCTGTCCTTTTTGAGCAAGGTGTCTCGATCACTGATTGGTGGTACCTGCGTCGGGCAGCGGCAACGAATTGAAGCTAACCATCCTGGTGCTGGGAGCTGACTGGATTTTGACACGCCAATCACGCATCCTCTAGGAGTGACATGCATATTGACTGGTCTCGGTCATGCAGCCCGCACCGAGGAGGAAGCGTTCATCGGGTGAAGCGGAGGCCTTCTGAGGTTCTGGTTCGGTGCCGGGGACTCGCCGTTATTTGCCTTGGAGGCTTGGAGCTGGCAATAATACGGAGTCTGGGGAATACGGGCCCCTGATGGCGCGCATGTATAGAAAGACCCGTGTCTCCCCCAACTCCCATTCTCTTTTGCCTACACTTCTCCCGTCCTTTCTGTATTCGTGTCTTGTTTCACACTGTCATTAAGAGCAAAATCACTCGCTTCTTTGCTTCTTCTCGCCAAATAATCTACACTCGTTATCTCTCATACTAGGACTAAAGCAGTCTTCAGCTTCACTCAATATGCGCACCACGACAGCCTTCCTCGCTCTGGGCGTCGCTGTTCAGCAGGCTGCAGCTACTGTATGTTCCTGCCTTGCATCATACTCCTGGAGAAGCACCTTGTTGACAATATTATAGCAGGGCTTCGACTGGCTCAACGCCGGATCTTACTCCTGCCCGTCGAACACGGACAATACGTGCAACAAGCAGCAAGAATCGGGCTACGACTGGAGCGGGCTGATTTCGGGGACCTTCGATCAGTATGGTGGTACGCAGTACAAGGGCTTTCAGTGTCAGGACTCTCCCTCCTTTGGCAACCAGAAGCGCGATGTTCTCGCTGCTAGGGGCTTTCAGGTAAGCTTGTACCGGGATCTGCCCGTCGACATTAGTCTAATCGGTCATAGAGCAAATGTATCGCCGCGTCTGCGGGCAAACAACCCGATCAAAACCCAGTGATCTCATGCACCGACAACAGCTTCTCCGTGGACCACCTGCAGGTCTCCACTGAAGAAGATCAGGATCTCGAGTTCACCTATGGCTACGACAACGGTGCCACTTGCAAGCACGTCGCCTCATGCTCGAAGGGTGGCTCTACCATTCAAAACTCTCAATGTGGTGGTGCCAAGAGTGTCGTTGTCGGTCTCCCGCCAAGTGCACCAAAAGAGACCTGCAGCTTCGCCATCCATTCTGTCGGCTTCAACTGCGGCTCTGCCAGTGTCCCCGTACCCAGCTCCACGATTGTGCCAGTCGTGCCTAGCCATACTTACCCCGTCTATTCGTTCACAATTCCTAACAACCAGTCGACGCCGACCGTTCCGGCCACGGCCCCAACCAACTCAGTATCGGTCCAGACTGGCACCGCACAAAGCTCCCCCACTTATATGACATATCCTAAAATTACCCCGTCAGTCCCTATTGGGACAGCCCCGATCTCAATTCCATCTGCCAGCAGTTACTCTGTGCCGTCCAACACGGTCCCACAAAACTCCTCGACTACACCCGTCGTCAACACACCTACTCCTTCAATTCCGGCCAGCAGTGCATCTACGCCAGCTACCGACTCAGTAAGCACGCCTTCAACGACCGAGAATTCCCCAACTGGCGCCTCTTCCTCGCCTACCGTCCCAGGTACCACGGTAGCCGTGTACACTACCGTGGATGTTACTACGTATGTGACGACTTGCCCTGTCACGAGTACTATCACATCTGGCAGCATCACAAGCACCCAGGTCAGCACCACAGTCTCAACGTTTACGAGCACCTACACGTCGACCATCTGCACGAAATGCGTTCCCACCCCGGTTTCCTCGCCTTCCAGCTCAGTGGCTACACCCCAGGTCCCCATCCCCGTCACAGGGAGCTCAAACTCGCCTGAACAGAGCACCAGTACTCTGACAATACCAGGAAACTCCAATTCGCCTCAACAGAGTACAACTCCTCCGGCAGCACCAGGAAGCTCAAACTCACCTGAACAGAGCGCCACTGCTCCGGCAGCACCAGGCATCACCCAGGCTGTCGTGACTACCGAGATTCAGACGACTTACGTTACCACATGCCCAGTGACCAACACAATCTCAACTTCTGGCAGCATCAGCCTTCAGACCACCACTACCGTATCGACGCTTACCAGCACCTACACCTCGACGATTTGCACCAAATGCATCGCTCCTCAGCCCAGCACGCCTGCTCCAGCTACCCCAACATCCACCAATGGTAACTCGCCCGTCCCAGCCTCGAGTAGCTCGCCTGCGCCATCTGCGCCTTGCCCCCCTGTTCTCCCCCAGTGCATGAACACCTGGATCAAGCTGACCTCCTGCGAAAACAACGCTGCCTCTGACTGCTATTGCAAGGATTCCGGCTTCACCAAAAGCGTTCAGGACTGCGTCTCGTCATGGGCCGCCAACGCCATGGAGGTCCAAGCTGCTCTCTCCTACTTGGCTGGTATCTGCGCTCCCCATGTCAGCCAGAACCCCGGCATCATTACCAACGTCCCCAAGACCATCACGTTGGTTCCCACCCCAGCCACCACCCCTGCACCCGTGGGCACTCAAAGTCCAGCCTCTGGCATTGTCAGCCCTGCCCCTGCACCCGTGGGCACTCAAACCCCCGCCTCCGGGCCCGTCAGCCCCGCCCCTTCAACATCATACACCACATCCCGCACCACCATCTCCATCTCCCAGACTGTGACCGTCGCCGCCACCTACTCCACCGGCGTCTCGTCCGGCTCCCCCATCCCATCGTCCTCGATCACCTCCATCCTCAATACTGCCGTCACGGTTCCTCAAGTGTACATCACGAGCGCGAATTCCGGCATCGGCGCAAGCGGCGCTCCTAGCGCTGGTCTGGTGGCTGGCACTCCTGCGCCCGCGGCCGCTACGCCCACTGGCCCTGTTAGAAATGGTCCCCCAGGCGCGAGTACCTTCGCGTCTGTGAAGCCAGTCAACACTCCTAACACGAGCCCGATTGCGTTCCAGGGTGCTGCAGGCAAGATTGGGAGTGGAATGGCTGGCTTGGCTGTCGCGGGCTTGCTGAGCTTGGTTGTGTTGGTTTAAATTCCAAGGAGCGTGTATAACGGTCTAGAGAGGAGTGGGTATCTTCTTGTCTATCCTTGTAATGTATTCCGAGGCCTTGACCGGAGTGAGGCGAGCGGAGCAAGGAGTGTTTGGAGTGTAATACTTGATCTGACCATATTTCCTCGAAGTTGAAAGGCGAATATACCTACCTTACATTGTTGGCTGAAAACGCAGCCCTAACATATTATCTACCAGTACAAGCATATCCTGCAAACGTGGATTTCGTTGATTTGAATTGAAGCTCGAAGATTAACGATATGGCTCTTCTGCCATCACCACTGGCTGATACTCAAATTATCCATGGACAATGATCGTCGGTGGCCTATGCCAACACGGTCTCAACTTTCCTTACTCACAAACTAAGAATTGCATATGTTCCCAAGCCGCCTTACTCTTGAACCCCGGCCTACGTTCCATCTGGTAGCAAACCTCGCCACCCCATCTCTTACCATCCCTTTCAAAAAAAACCTGTTAGCAACTTTCCAACCCATCCCCTTCAACCCATCCCCCTCACTCATCCCATCCACAACCCCATGCCCTCACTCCTCCAAAGCCAAGCCCACTCATCATCACTCCAAACCAATTACCACATCCAAGACATGCACCATACCCCCTACAACCACATCCAAAACTCAAATACAGCGAATCTACCTCGGCAGCACTTATGAGGGTATTATATTGAGCTACCTCAAGTAACGTATTCCACACTCCATCGACCAGGGGCCTTCATCGCTTAGATCTCCCTTTTCGCGCGGAGCCCCAGCTGTCGGCGGGTCCAATCAAGGGGCACCTATCTCAGCTTCCTGAAATGCGCATTCTATGCTCAGCTTTGGTGGTTCCGGGTTACAACATCTCCTGCGAGACTGGGACGTTTCTCATTGTGTTCAAAACTTCCACGATCCTGAGATCGAGAGATAAGCATGGCCAATGAGGAGAAGGGCCTTGAAACCCCAACACATGGTCTTCGTGAAAGATCCGGCTTTTCTATGCCATGGTACCGCCCCGGGATCGACCCTCAGCTGAGAGCTGCGACCCTGATTACTATTCGAGAAGTACTGCAATCTAACAGGTTCCGAGCTCGAAAACCATATATACTCAATTGTAAGCCGGCTCAAACCTCCTGACAAATCAGAGCCTGGAGAGCAGTTTATTGGTATTGGAAAATTCGGCAGTATCCATGCATTGGTCAGTGGGGTTTCTCAAAGCCCGGAATCTACCACTGTTGGGAATACGACGAGATACTTGGGCGACTTAAGTCCGAGCAATGATTCCTCGATATTGGATGCTGCATGGCACAAGACCTGCGCAGACTGGCAACTGATAGGCTGCCAACCAAAAATATGTATGTAACGAACATCGAGTCTGATTTCTGAGACATCTGATATAATCTTTTCGAAGACCGATGTACACTAAAGGCAAACTTTGTAAAAATAAACATTCTAGATGCAGGTTCCGCGCTCAATCTAGTGGACGATGTCACAAACGTCGTCTATGCCGAATCCGTACTGCACTTGTTTAGATAACAGACGCAAGGACAGGCCTGCAAACGCATTGTTCGTATATCCCGCATGAGTACAATAGCTGTGGAATGTCAGCTGGATCGAGCAGTAGAAAAGGCGATAGAGTCCAGTTAGAAAAATGCAAGTAATGTGTATTATTACAATGCTGACAGCTTCGAAAAATTGTGGCGGCAACTTTGCAAAAAGACCGATTCGAACTGGAAGATCAAGGCTGAAGTTGGAGATCTAAAGACGCTAGAGTTAGAAAAGAAAGATATTGCATGAATAAGGCCAGAGAACTTATTGCTACAGTCTATTATAACTTGTCGAGCTCACTCCAAGAAGTCACAAAGACCTCGAAGTAAAAAGAAATGAGTCGAGCTTATCCACGTTCCGAAAGCAATGCCATAGTCTCTTAATGGGATTGAAAGAATCTGAAGTCGCTGTTGGAAACTTTGACTTTCGAACCGAGTATGATCAAATTTGATGGACAGACTCAGACTCTTGAACTGTTGTAGTTGCTGGAAAGTATGATCGGCATGAGCGACGTCGACGATAGTCATACCCTTGTAGTAGCAATCGAAGCTCGGGGGCATATCGAGCACTTGTATTAGGTCCCATAAAAATCCTAGGACCCCAAATGAGCAGGATTGGTTGCAGATTTTCACTTACAAGTTTCAGAGCAGTCTCACACAATGCGGAGAACGTTTGTCTCAACGCTTTCTTCTGGAGACGCTAGAGTGTTGTTCATGATGTGAATTAGAGAGCGCTTGGCAATGCCTCTTCTATGTCAGTCGAAGACCACAGCAGTTTCAACAGCGTGGCCCGGTCGTAGGAAGCTGCCACGGTGAAAGGTGTCCAACCATCTGCAGCCTTGGCCATGTGTGGGCCTGAGCCTCCACCAAATATTCACGGATAATCTTGTCTCCGTGGACAGCCCAATGCAGAGCTATTAATCCGTTCTTGTACAGAAGGAGCCTGATAGTCCTGATTGAGCCTGTTGTCGCAGCATAACACAACGCACTTCGCCCCTGTTTTAGCCAGAACATGTCGATTAGTTCCAAACGAAGTACATTATCTACACAGCGCCATGTCCGCTCAGAAGCCAAAATCAAGGCGCTTCTGCCTGTACCTTGTCTTTCATCTGGTCATAACGGGTGCGAAGCTGGGTGGACTTACTGCTTTCGTGCAAAGGCATCCATTACCAACGGCTTCCATGGCCTTACTAATCTCGATCTGAGAATTTTGCTAGAGTTTGGTGGCGTATGATGTTTGGTAGGCGCAGCTGTGATACCAATCATCCAGTCCATTTTGGGGAGCCTAACTCACTTCACAGCCATGACTATGAAGTCACGCATCTCCCAATGTTTACTTATACAAATCCTGCCGAGAACGTCAATCAGTGCAGAGTCTCGACATGATCGCCGTTGCATCCTATCACTAATTCGAGATTTGGAATATGATGTTGGGAATTGCATATCGTTCAAGTAAGACTGGCCCGAGTAGTCGATCAAAGATCGATCATTATGACAGCTGGCAGCGTCATCACGATAGCCCACTGGATAGTGGAATCTCAATTCCAGTTCCAGCGCGTGAACCCTATTCACTGTTGCGCTGCATTCTTTCGTGCGAGTACCAAGACTATGCACCGGGGGTGTGCCGTTGCAATGTCTTGCAACATCACACAGTTTTCCTTGGGATAATTGGTAAAGTATGTTATACGATAATATTCGTTCCTCGAATGGCCCAAGTACGGTCTGGCGTGCCAAAACCGCTCCGTGAATCCAGCAGCCTGGACTGAGTTCAACCGCTGTAAGCTACTTCAGATTATACTTGTTGAAAGCTTGACTTCCCGTAGGCGGTCTTCGACTTTGGCCGCCTCTTCCATCTCCAGCATGTTTTCGGCCTCTTTCATAACCTACATTGCCAATCTCATTAGCGATTCCTTCGGCATGTTATGTATCCATCGTGCAGAAAGAAGTAGGCTCCATAATGGAAGCGGGCAACTCACATCAACCCCATACATAAAGGCTTGCCACGCTCTATCCGCCCACATATCTGGATTGCTCTCCTCGTCACCATTTCCCGTCCCTCTCTCCCTCCCATCCTCTATTTTCGCCTTTGAGCACGTCACCCTTCCAAATTGTCGATCCCGCTCTACCTGCTCCTTGCCGTCAGGCAAATGCAGATTTTGTCTGGTAGTAACAGCCGATTGCTGAATAGATTCTGCACGTCTCTTACGGAGTGCAGTGTAAAGGCGGAAGACAGTTGGGATATCGGAGGTGCGTCCGAGAAGAAGCGATAGCACGCCAGCGTCTTCGATGGCTTGAGCGGCGCCTTGCGCTACGTAGGGAAGCCTAGCAAAAGCGTGCTGAACGTCAGCCAATCAATTACCTTTTCATGAGGGTGGGCATGAGTAGTATGGAGGTAGGGGGAAGATGGGATGGGCGCACATAGGATGGCACGCATCTCCCATCAGAACCACCTTGCCTTCACACCAGCTCGGCAGCTTATCATGAGAATGAAGAACCCATTCCACGACATTACCTTCAGGGACATAGGATAACAATCGCTTGAGAAGGGGATTCCAGTCGCGATAGGTATCAAGTACTGTGACTTTGGAAACGATATTGTTCCATGGATCTTCCCTTTGGGCACTACTCGCCGTACGTGGGCGCTCGGGGTGGACAAGGACCTTCAATCGCCTGATCAGCCTGTCCTTTCCATGTGAGCAGAAGGGGATGAAGACATCTGCTAACCATATTGAGAACCTGATGATTGGACACGGGATAAGCCATCACATGGGCCCCGGGCCCCATCCACCTGATTGCCATCTTACTGTTCAGCAACGCCAATGCCTCATTATCCCCTGAGAGTACCTCTCTCGGCAATAGAACTCTGTATGCCGCATCCCCTGTGTGATGGCTTCCATTCTTCGCCCCAATCTTCCGCATCATCTGTGCTCGCATGCCGCTCTTTAGCCCGTCCCCCGCAATGACCAGATCGCCTTTCAAACACTCCCCATCTTCAAGCCTTACACTGGCCTCAAACCCATCCACCACATCCATAACCTTGGCATCCGTGCGAATAATTATACCCGTTTCCCAGGCAGCGGCACGAAGCAAGACGGCCTGTAGGTCCCCACGGTGGATGACTAGAGCAGGAGCGCCATAGAGGTGGCCGAGCGCAGGCATGAAGGGCACGGAGCCGAGCTCGGAGTCGTCGGCATAGCGACGCAGGGAGTTGCACTCCAGAAGCGTGGCGTGCTGGAGGACGGCTTCCAGGACACCGAAGCGGGCGAGGATACGAGTCGCATTTGGGGCGAGCTGGATGCCGGCACCGACCTCGGAGAAGGACCGTGATTGTTCGAGGAGCGTTATGGTGTGGCCGGCGCGGGCAAGTCCTGAGTTGGGATTAGCAAGTTCAGTATGGATCGTGTCGGTGAAAAAAACCTATAGCTGCTGTAAGGCCAGCAACTCCAGCTCCAATAATCAGGATATGGAGTGGAGAGTCAGTCTGAGGTAAGGCTGCGAAAGAGTCTTTCAGGAATTCCATGATGTTCCTTGAAGACGGAAAATCGGTGATTATGACCTTTGAGGTGGCGTTGGAGGCTAAGCCTTATGTTTTGGTCAAATTTTGTCCAGTGCACCGATGTAATAGTGCGTCTTCAGTTCCCCATTTTGGAGCTTTTGACTATAGGAAGGTGTGAGTACAATTCGCGCTGTTAATGAAGATAAGTTGCACATGAAATCAGGCGTAGTCGACGAACGAAATGCTGGGCGAGGTAGATGGAGGTGGATCAATGACGAGCGATCTATAAAGTGTCCTTTTAATGCACACCGGAATGAGATGTTTCACTCGACCTGGGTTTATCATGACAGGATACAATCTATAGCGGACCAACGGGGGCCATTTTGGGGTTGGAGACAAGTGTGCATGTCGGAGCCTCCGATGGAAAGGAAATGTGCCTTCTTTGACTGTTCTCATCCAGGTTCTTGTCACTCAGACTAGACGTTGCTCATGCTGGCAACCTGATTCCCGTTGTAATGTAGTTTATTGAACTACTGCATTCGCATTTTGAGGGGATTAGCTCGATTTGATAATTGTGTCACTTTTGCTCCTTGAATGCGGACACGCTCTACACTAGTACAGTCAGCTACTTTCATCATGACTAAGGTGTGTATAGTGGGGTTTTCTGGGATTTCAAAACTCGTGCTCACTTATGCTTTCAGGAGTTGATGTTCGTTTCAGGATGCTGCAATGTTCTGAGGTCTCAACTTTCGGGGTGTTTTGGACCCAAGACGTCGGAGATGAAAGGACCAACCCACCTGTTGAAGCATATATAATCGAATAAGACCTTGTAGAGTGCGGTCGCATTTTGCATGGTTCAACACCACCCGCTATTGTAAGAAATCCACATCGATCAGACTGCGTTCTTCGTAAAAAATAGCCTTTGGCCCCAATATCCACTATCAGGGTTCTCACTTTAGTATTCTGGGTCAGAATTCTTTGAAAACGGGATACGAAGTGTGCGCTATTTAGAACTCAAATTTTGTGCTGTAGGCGGCTCCGACCTCTGTGACCCTTACTCTTTGTTATCTGGATCTGCTTGAATTCAAGCAAGTCCCGTTGATTGATGTTAGCGCGCTAGCCGCCGTTCTATCGGCCCGTGTTGCCGAACCGCCGGCATGTGATTGCTCTCAACACGTTCATTTCTATCTACGAGAAATTTCTTTGTTTATCAGGTCACCATGGTCCTTAAATCTAGACTTGTGGTATGTAAGACTCACAGCAGGCTATTTTTGAGCCATTACCGGCTAGCAATACGAGATCTCCGGCATGGATGATGGAACAGCTGCTTCTATGGAGGCCCATCTTGAATCCTTCCAGCGCCTCGACGCAGATCGAACTGCGTTCATCAAGGTATTATATCCCCGCTCTATCGGTCTCATACCTTACTGACCAGTCCGAATCTCAGAACCTTCTTGCAGAGAATTCCGATCTGAGGGCAAACCTACAGTCGACAAAAAGCGACTATGACGATCAATTAGAAAGTCGACGTAATTGGCAAGCTAAAGCCAGAGATGCGGAGGACAAGTTGCGGGAGGTAGCCGAAACCTCAGTTGGTGCTCCTTCGTGTACATGCACTGGCCTGAGGTAAAGCTGATAATAAAAAATAAAGAACGACAACCCTTTTGCGGTCGTTTTGATAGATGGGGATGGTTATATCGTAAGCCTCCATTGCATCTGTGGGTTTTTGCGCTGGCTGACTATTGCACTGAAGTTTCGAGACGAACTTTTGCACGAAGGGGCGATTGGTGGTGCCAAAGCTGCACAACAGCTTCTTGACGAGCTTCAAGACTACCTCCGCAAATTCGATGGCTCCAAAGGATGGAAGCTAATGATTCGCATATACGTAAACTTGGAGGGTCTTAAGCAAACCTACGCTAACCGTGGATTGTACGCGGAAGAAGTCACCTTGCGGGAGTTTGCAAATGGCTTTACCCAGAATCAGCCCCTCTTCGACTTCGTAGACGTCGGATACGGTAAGGAGAGAGCGGACCATAAGATAAAAGGTATGCCACGTTTCTAAATCATTTTTTGAGAACTCGGCTGATCGACTTATCCATGTTAGAGCTCTTCAGCCTCTTTGTGAAAGATACCCACTGCAAGCAGCTAATCCTAGGATGTTGCCATGATAATGGTTATGTCGTAATTCTTGACCCTTATAAACATAGCACAGGGCCTGCATCGCGTATCACGCTGCTACAGGGACCGCGCCCAGGACGAGAGTATTTCAAGTTACCATTCGAGACACTAAAGCTCCATAATCTGTTCCGAGAAGCGCCTTTACCAGATAATGGTATACAACAAGTAAAACCAGACACTTCCCATACCAAAGTTCCATGGAGACCCGCAAGAGGCCACGACAGTGCCGGTAATGGCTATGTCGAGAAACCAACCACATTTGACCACCCGGTGTACCCCAGGAGCATCTATCTCAACGAGGATAATGAGCGTGTAGACGACCCCTTCCCTGAGCCAGACGCCGACGACTGGGCCAGATTCTATCGACGTATAAAACAGCAAAGGATATGCAACGACTATACACTCAGAGGACGTTGCGCCAACAAGCAGTGTCCGTTTGCTCATCTGCCAGATCTTCCTCTTGGCGAAGTGCGTGTGCTGGCAAATCGAGCTAGGCTCACGCCATGCCATCTCGGATCTGCTTGCCGCTCTCACGGGTGTGTCAACGGACACGTATGCCCTGATGACGAAAATTGCACAAGAGGCATTAAGTGCAAATTCGCAAGAGTCCACGGTAAGGATACCAACATGGCAGTTGAGATAAGACTCCCTGAAGATACAAGCATCGACCACTAAAGCGGTCGTTGCATTTAAAGTGGGAGTAAAGGGCTCCCCTTCATTGCTAGGAGAGGAGATGCAATATTAATCTCTGCTTCGCTGGAAGGACCCTCGGTGGATGTAGTCTTGATGGAAGCCTCTGTGCCGATAATGGAATTCTTCGATACCATCATGCATCTCTTTTTCGATCTTAGTCGGACTCCTACTCTGTTTCCCCAGACGGCTTGTACCTTGCTTATTTTCAGGATTGAAACGATATCCCAATATCGAATTCGTCATCTAGCATATCTTCGAGACGTACACGAATGTTTCAAGAAGTCAAATCTATGTATCTGTTTCGTGATCTAGAAGTCAGACAACAAACATATCGGCTCCGCACTCCAGAGACATGTGGGGGTATCACTCTTCGTGGGGCACAAGTGAGGCAGCCCAAAGCGTGATAGATCAATAAATGTCGATCAAGAACCTCCACAACCCAGTCCTTACCTTGTACACACTCCGGTAGACAATGATACCATGAGGTAGGAAAACAATGCATCTACTTCTCCCACCCAAGCATCTTACCATCAACTCCTGCCTTCTCACAAGACTCCAGGATTTTGATAGCGTCTGATGTTAGAGGTAGACCTTGACGCCACTCGATACTATACTCCATATGCATATTGCGTAGTAGCATGATACGGTGAGCCAAGCTTGAGCGATTACTCTAGACTTCGGGCCTATCGCTGCAAGGGGCACAGCATGTACATACCCTAGCTCCGCATTCTCGCCAACCTATGTCTTCGCTCTTCTAATGTAAGCACTAAGGTAGGAAGGCACATCAACCGAATGATTGGTCACAATTACTATCCTCCGCAGGAGCGCTATGACGCAGGGTCTCATCGATCCTTGCCTCACATAAGATAGGCAGAAGTCGGTCGTTGTGCTTACACCAATAAACCCCTTTCTAGTTCTTACATAGCTGGTCTTCAAGCAGACGGAACTTTATATTCCGTCGCTGGGCAGAAAAGCTGTTGACAGATCTCGGGGCTGACGCCTTCGCAGCTGTGCTCTCATTCCACTTCAATTCCCTAGAACAACACTGACACTAGTCACAGCTATATTCAGAATCCGACCGCGAAGATGATTCTCAAACTCTATGGCTCTGCTATGTCCACTGCCCGCGTCTTGGTCACAATTCTAGAGATGGACTTACCGTATGAACACATCCTTATCGATATTGCGAAGGGAGACCAGAAGAGTGCAGCCTACAAGGAGTTGCAGCCTTTTGGGAAGGTGCCTGCGTTTGAGGATGACGGGTTCCTCATCTTTGAGAGTCGGGCTATTTGCAAGTACCTTGCACGGTAAGTCGATTACATATTTCGTTGAGGCATTGATGCAGAGATTCAGTCTTACTAATGTTCTTGTGTTAGGAAGTACACTTCTTCCGAGAGGAATTTGCTCCCAGAGGGCGATGACAAGGCCTATGGGCTTTTCGAACAAGCTTGTTCCGTCGAACAAAGCTATTTTGCGGCCGCTTCTGAGACACTTGGAACTGAACTAATCATCAAAAAGTATGTGTCATTTTAATCTTCGTGAATATCCCTCTCTCTCTGTGCAAGATGCTGACCGGAGTTTGCCTAGAATGAAGGGTCTTGGTCCGCCAGATGAAGCAAGAGTCGCTCAAGCCGAAGCTAACCTCGATGAAGTCTTCGCTTACTATAACAAGGTTCTAGCTAAGCAGAAATATCTTGCTGGAGACAGACTGACCTTGGTTGACTTGTATCACTTGCCTAATGGGTCGGCTCTCAAGGCATTTGGATACAAGGGGACATTTGAAAGTATCCGAATGTGGATGAGTGGTTCACGGGGTTACAGGGGAGAGAGACTTGGGTCAAGGCTGCAGCACTGGCGGGCACGACGGCATGAGCAGCTTTGGAACTTGGCACTGCACTTTTCAAAGCTCATGTAGAAGGCGCTTGAACTGCATTTTGAGAGATTGTAAACCGAGGAGGTACCTTAGCAAAATACGCTGGCCGAAGTTGTTCTCGACCATGGCGTGACACTTAGCTATCCCCAACATCTTCGGGAGGAAAAGACGAGATCGTTTAAGCTATCTATCATGAACGTGGTGTAAGCAGCTGGCCGGTCAGGATTCGCATTGACGGGGAAGCCTGCTAATTGCACAGGACTCTCGCCCCAGTAAGGTGATGCCACGAATTGTGTACTGGGGGAGGGTTATTGTGAAGCACGACTTCTACGGCAGCTTCCACGTAACCTCTGGTCATGAACGCCTCCTTGATACAAAAGACTACTAATCTATTATCACCAGGTCGATTGGCGAGCGGCCCGACGACTCAATACATTATCGTACTATCGGTGAACTATCTAAAGGTTAGAGAAATCGGCAAAGCCCGGGAAGAGTCTAGAATCGTCGAGCTCCCACGGCGCGGTCCATGGTTTAGCGGTATGGACCTCGATTGGGAAACGCAGGACCGGGCCAAGTTTGTCAACTTTCTGAATTGCAGGGGTCATGAATATAAGATCAAGGACTGGCGAGATGGGAAGGGTGCCCTGAGGGGGTTTGATCGCGGAAAATTCATGGTGTGCATTCAGCACGAGATCCAACGCCAAGTTGGGCCCTGATGAACCTCTGGCGGAGCACACCGCGCCGTTTGCTTCATGTGACTGAGTCATCAGGGTATGAACAACTGCAGCAGCTGGGGTAATGCAAGAGGCGCAGGACTATGAGGCGCAAGGGGCGGGCTTCGAAAGCTTTCATGTGCACATCTGGTGTATCCCTGATTCATTCGGCGCGGAGCTTTCAGTGGTCTGGTGAGTGAGGTATGCAGAGACTGCCGCCGGCATAGCGGTACATTCTTCTGTTTCTATTGGGTATTCTATTCGTCTGGACAGACTCGGATCTGGCGGTCTCAGGTTTCGCAAAGCCATCGTAATCCCAAATGTCGTCAACCATTCGCTCAGCGCATGCGCACGATTTAGCTGCAGAGAGATGGACTGTCAATTCGGGCGAGCAGGCAGGTAACGCTTCTCCGGATTTGAATATCAGGATGGCAAATGCCTGAATGAGGTTCTGCAATGAGGCAATTGAGGGTGGTTGTCTCGATGCTTGGCGACCTTCACAGGTTGTCCCTCCAATTTTTGTCATCAAAATGATCAGTCTTCATGGAGTCATCGTTCGAAGAAGGACACAAGGAGTCTGACACAAGGCGCTGATGTGACAGTATACGAGACTAAGAATCGTGAATTGTAATGATACACACCGACCTTGCGACAAGCGCCTTGGAGATATTTTAATCCAAACGTTGATCAAGACTTTCGATTCTCGTGTCAGATATAGGAACCTGTAGTGACACGCTATAGTAGGGAAAATAACTAATTGGATCGTGTTGTTCGCAGCAAGAACGCAGAAACGGATATTGTGCAGACTTGAAAGGAAGGAGATGAGCCGGCAGATAGGAGTAAGAAGACGAGAGATTGCAAACCATGTAGATGAGATGACACCTGTGGACCGTGATAGTCTGGGAGTATTGCAATTCTCCTTCGATTTGCGCAACGCCTAAAAGAGGGGTATCCCAAGTGAAAAATCTTTACACCTTCAGCCACAAGCTGAGAACTCCCTAGAGTTCTATTAGCTACGCTACTTCATGTAATTCGACTTTGTGGCACTTCTTACCTTGGCATATTCCACGATCTCGTCGCCGCCCAATTTACTCTCACCGTAGAGACGGTCCACAAAACTAATGGGAACCTCGCCGACAGTGTACCCCATGCCCTTAGCTCTTGTCATCAATTCCATCTGAAACGTGTACCCTTTGCTCTCCACCTGACTGATGACATTCTCCAGCACCTCTCTCTTGTACAGCCTAAAACTGCCAGTCAAGTCGCTCACACCTGGCCGTAACGCTGTGTCGGCGAACAGATTTGCACCTCTCGACACCAACTTCCTTTTGAGATCCCACCCATACACGCCTCCGTTCCCTGCATAGCGAGTCCCAGTGACGATGTCGTAGTCCTTGGTTGCCTGAAGGCGGATCATTTCGGGGATGAATTTAGGGTGGTGCGAAAAATCAGCGTCCATGATGATGACGAATTTGCCCCTTGCGAATTTTAGACCATGGACATAGGCAGTGCCGAGACCCAGCTTGCCGGCACGAGGTTTTAAGACAATGTGATCAGAGCCATAGAGCGCTTGGAGCTGTTTCACGACCGTTTGGGTGCCGTCTGGGGAGCCATCGTCAACGATAATTATCTCCCAGTCCAACGAACTGCGATACTTGTTAGCACTGTAGAGACGCCGTCTATCGGACCCAGCTACTTCTCGGTAAATGTTCTGTTCAAGAGCCAGGTAATGATTGATATGTTGCGACGCTCGTTGTAGGTGGGAATTATTACGGAGTATTTTGCCTTCAATGTCATGGTGTGATAGTATAAACTAAAAGGAATGACTGAGAAAGCGGCGGAAGGTAAGAGAGCGTCGGGACTTCGGCACTTTACTGCTTCGTCTGCTTGATTTACGAACGCTCGGAAGCTCGACGTCGAGCGAGGTCAAGTGGCCGCCTCGGCCCGAAGTTTTGCCGGCTTCTGCATTATCGCGAAAGGTGAGCGCGTAACCCTGACGGCATTAGCGATCTTTTCTACCCTTCCAGTTTTGGCACACCCCTCTTAACATCCTGACTCCTTGTCCAAGCGAGCGGGTACCGCAGCAGGAGCCCTTGGAACCTTTCTTGCCGCCGAAATCAAAGGTCCTATCTTCGGCGCGTCGCCACAATGCTGCCCCAGATTGGGCTGCACATATCTCGCGGACGATGCCGGCAAATGGCAAGCATGCTGGGATCCGCCTCCCCAGGGTGGTGGTTACTACTGGACGCAAGACGACACAAAGACCGCCAATTGTCTAATAAACCTCCACTGGTTTCAGAGTGACGCTTGTATATCTGTCGTAGGCAGCGAGTGCGAGGCCGGAAAGGGAACGAGTCAGATCCTGAATGCCTGGATGGCCGAAGACGTTTCCTTGAGCTGGGATGATTCCAGTGCATTGCAGTTGGCATCGAACAACATGGTAGGGAAGACCGTTTCTTCTGGCTATTCGGACAATAATGGACTTTCTATGGGAACAGTCGGACTTACTCGGGTTGGCAATCTTTTCGCGGCCGCCCAGGTTTTCATTCGATTTGATGGAGACCAAGAATGTTAAGTGGGTGGTCAGCGTCTATTACGGTCTCTCTCGGGTTATTGTTATTGTTTTTGTTGTTGCTGTCTGAGTCCTGTTGTCAGCGTTGTCTTGCTGGAAAAAAACCTCGATATCGAAGCAGTAGTCTGTGTGGCGTCTTCGATAGATTGCATGCTTTGTGAAGTAGCGTTACCACCCTCTTTACTCGGATTCAGGATGCTCATTCGTTTTATTCAAACTGTGTCTACTCTTAGTCTAGCATAGCATTTTATCTCGTTATCGCTCATTCCAAACGTTTTTTAATTCGACAAAAGCGAAATAAGCTTCTGTCGATATGCAATGCATGCTATTAGCATGCATCTTCCGTAGATAAAAGTCCTCACCCGACGCCCAAGCTCGTGATAGAATTATCTTGACCGGACAAGACAAGCCTTCTGAACAGCCGCCGAATGTGACCAAGGGCACTTAGCTCAGGTAGAGAAGAAAGAGATGTGAAGCGCTTGTGTCGAGGCTACAAAGACGAAAATTGCGGACAAGAGATATATCGAGGTTGTGCCCAAAAGCCTCGATTCAAATGGACGACAGTCATATCTGGATCACCACGCAATCCCTGCGAACGGAGGAGGCCCATTGACTGTGGTCTAAAGCGTAGGATTCCGAAAAAAGAGGACCGAATAACATGCAAAGACGTCAATACGTTTTGCCGGGGAGGGCTGGTTGGGAATTCTATTCCACGAAGCCGAAGTTATTCGACCCGCGAAATCCTAGCACGTGCCTGCCCGGCTCAAGGATGAGGCGCCTTTGCAGGCAGCGCCGATTCCTTGAGCACACCAAGCTGGCATCTGCTAGGTAAACAAACAACCACGGGAACGGATTTCTCAGCGGGCCCTTTTTGGGGTAAGTTGGTAGCAGGCAAGCCCTTCTTCAGCTGCATGGGCTCAGTCCATGCATATAGCCTGATACTTGCTCATGCTGGTTGTTGTATTGAGTCAGGTTGGTAAAGAAAAAGGAGAAAAACTCTACCACGAACCTCCAAGTCCTTGCTTTCACCCCTGTTTCTAGTGCTCTGGCCTCGGCTAGGGCGACAAAGACAGCCAAAGAGAATTCGTCACGCACCTTCAGCCTTCTCCCTCCCGCTACATCGAAGGCATGCCCCAAGAGCCACCAGCCACTGTGAGCCCTCCGCCTTACTCTTTCGGAGGTGTCCAAAGGTATCCCTATACATCTCAAACCTCCTCGACCCCGGTTCTTGGAAAATGGCAACCCGATGGTTGCTCTATTTATGTGGAAGTTTGGGTTTGGGTGCACGAGAGTATGATTGGGAAAGCAGACAGCCACGAATAGTGGGTCAATGACTCCTCACCCACCCCTTAAATCCGCCGTAGCCGCTTTCCCCTCTAGCATGACGGATATCAATAAGGGCCTTGCTTAGTTGCCATTACCTCAGGCACTCTAGAAGGACAATCTCAGTGAACTTGTTCCCTGAGTGCCCCGGAGGCCAAGTCCTTTAAAGCACTACGATCGCTCTGCGATAGGATTAACCAGATCCCGCACAACTTCCACGCGGCCGCAAGTAAACTTCACCAATGGAGCATGATGCTCCGCTAAGCTGGAAACAATCTAATGAGGGTCTATCAACGTAACAACAGCACTAATTATCTTCCGGTAGTCGTCCCCAATAGACTCCTTAGAGTCTAGCTTGTGTCTCCAAAGCTTACAACTCTACCATGCTTATGGAAACCCGCGGTGCACCTCAGCTATCCTTCAATCGCTCCCGCCTACGATTATACGATTAACACCAATAAGGCCCTTATCCATCACCAGCGAGAGTCTGCAACGAAGAAACTTCTTCGATTAACAGGACCAAATCTCCTCAACTCCCCTCATTTTTGATAAAACCGCCACCATGGCGGTACAATCAAGTTGGCTCTTACCATACGATTTTGTATGTCTAGCATTGGATGAGCTGATCGACTAAGCATTCGTCAGTATCGCTCCATTCGCTGAGGACGACAACGACTACAGATCACAGAATTCGCTTGCTGTAATATCGGTTGAAAATGGTGGAAGCAACATATACTGTGGCCATTGCCGAGTATGCTAGGATTCTGCCATCGACTTTCCCTCTTTCATAGTTCGACAAGTCGTCGTAGTGCTTTTGCTTGAGGTCGGAGATGTAGTTCGACAATAAGAATGGCATTGTGCGTAAGCGACGCGTGATACTTGTAGTTGTAGAGATTGATGTAAGTGGATTGAGTGTGGTTGCTGCAAGTGTCTCGCGTCGAAGTTCAATGTTAGAAATAATGGGTGGGTTGTGACGAAGAGCAGATCTTTTACTGTATGATTAGTGATTCTCTTGAACGAGCTGTTCTATTGAGTTGGGATTCTGAAGCAGGGAGGGCTTGGCATAGTGAGTCAGAATGGGAAAAAGGTATAGTGAAAATCTTGCATATCATGCTGCAGTGCTGATACTCGCGCGCACATTCACGAAAGCAAGATTGTCGATGGTAGGCTTGGGTCGAGCAGCTTAAGTCTTTTCCATATTGCCAGGGCAGCTGCCAATCCACAATGGCTTCAGGACAAGTATTCCATTATTTTCTATTGCTGGGATATTTCCTTGCTATTTTGTTCATCCTCAGTCTTTCCTGGGATATAGATGCGATTATAGGCAGGCAAAGTCTGAGGACACAACTAACAATTCGTGTGGTCATCCAACCGTCACACCTTCTGTACAGAATTAGCTCAACCAGTCTTGGAACGAACATCTTCGAAGGAGAGAACCAACAACGGAAGCCCAGGAGCAAGTTCCATAGAAGTGACCGAAAGCTCTTACTTACTGCCCATCTTAAGCCTCCTAGAATTCTTGGATGATGGTCAAACCGCTGTTCAAGGTGAGGGCACTCTAAATAAGACTTTCCAGAAGATAGGCTGTGAGATAGATGCCCTGTGCTTTTGTAAGTAAAGCTAGCAGCAGATTTTATACCTCTTGGGAGCACTCGATCGCATATTTGTAGGGTCGATTCTAACAACCCAACCTAATTTTACTGGGTCGATTGACCATGGGGAACCTATCGCTAACTCGGCAATCCGTAAGGGAACCCAAAACGCTCTGGATAAATTTCGAAGAGACCCGATTCTATAGCTGGCTTTTTGCAACATTTTAGAAAAGGTAAACCATACCAGCGCGGTGATGATAACGGTCATTTTTCGATCGGCTTTCGGAGAGCTCCTTGGATAAATCTCGCTGAATATCAGTACAACCGTCTCCTGGCTCCAGTCGGTCGACTTCAATACAGCCACATACAAGGCACTGCAGTAGCGCCAAATATGCCCCCCGTAATTGGACGGGTTGTTGTACCTAATGGATTGAACATTGTAATTTTGTATTGTATGAGGGAAACGAGCTCACTGATAGACAACCAAAGTGGCTCTCCTCCTGGCATCGCATCATCGAAGACGTACGTCGCAATCTCATTTCCTAGCTAGCTTCTACCATTGACTCTGGCAGCACGTCAAGCCGACCATTTGCTTTAGGTATACCCCAAACTCGTAGTGTCAACACTTGGTAGATTACGGCGTTGTACCGCCGCCCCTCGATCAGAAAGAGATACAACGCCTTGATGACATCTCTCACCAACCCCCAAGTAAATTCTCTTTGGCCGTAATAAAGAGCGAAAAGAGAGAATATAACGAGATGAGGCTGTATTGACTCTATGAAATTAGGGTAGCGATCCCCTTCGGAAACGGGAACGAGGACATCCTCGCCAAACTCATCAATAAAAGATTGTACAGTGTTGTTCGATAGAGCCAAAATTCCGCCAATATCGAACTGAGACATCGGCTGGTTGGGAACGAAACCCAGGAGAAGCCAGAGAGGTCTATCTGGAATGCGGATGCTGTAGGGAAAACGATTCTGTGCCGAAATGTTTGTGGAAGCTGAGCTGAGATCTGCTAATGAGCGGTTTGTCAAGGAGGATGAAACTCTCATGGGAGGTAGTAAAATAGCTGCGCAAAGATAGGCAAAAGCGAGGAGATGGACTAGTTGAATATGAGCCTTCATTGTATGGTCTAAGTTAGGAATCTCCCGTTTAGAGATCTTTGGGTAGTGCTCTGAGTGCGCGATTGCTACAACTTAATGTTACCAGTGTGGGGCATACCTCCGCTCTTATAGTCTATCCATGGCTGTCGCAACGACGTGGAGGAAGTTCAAAAGTAGAGCAGCACTCTAGCGATATGCGCAACAACTCATCGCAGGGCGTATATTCTATTCGAAGTGCTTGTCATGGGTCGCCTACCATCAATTTTATCTTGAGTTATGTTTCATTTCCCTACAACTCAGTAGGTGATATCGTGACGGAAAGCATCCAACGACCAGCTTAGCCAGTAATAGAATGTATCACCAATAAGAAAAGATAGCGACAACCAGCAACGCCATCCACAACTTGTTTGACTCCTAGGAAGTGGGGAGACCGTTCAGAAGACTGGCAATTGAAACGTTTGAATTTTCAGCTGTAGCGTGTCTACAGGCACGAGAAAGACTCAATCCCGTGGTCTGAACTTTGGAACTGCACAGAGGAGCTTCTCCTGACAACTGAGGACTGTTCAAAAGTCCGAAATCTGTGGTGTCGAATCGGAAAGCTGAAGGATGCGGTTCTGCCTCAAATCATGCTTTCTGTGCACGCAGCGTCCAGGGGCAATCCCGAAGGGCTGAGCATCGCTGTCGAAAACAAAATCCCCATTTTTAATGGCGTTGTTGAGATGAAGGTATCCTCGACGGACTCTGGCTCAACAGCAGCTCCTTATTTGACCGTTCTCGGACAAAGAGACTGAAGGATCAGTCTCCAAGTCATCCAACCCGGTCTCCATTGCATCGTACTAGTGCTCGTCCTAACGTATAATCCGTATAGCACTCGTTAGAATCGCGCCGGCGATGGTGAGCACAGAGCTACTCTGCTCCCTGCTACAACGAAGACCCAATAGCTAGAATCATTCAGACCATCCTAGCATACATAGACTGGATTACAACGGATGCCTGGCACAATCGGAAGGCTCGAGGTGGAATTGCATCGCTCCCGTCGGCTTCAGTGCTCTTGAAGGCTAGATTTATGGTTGGCAAGGCATACCGGAGCCGAGCCTGGGTGAGATGGGCGATTGTTCTCCTTGATTCGAGCAAATTTTCTTCATCGCCTGTTGCACGCTCTCATCGCTCGATGTAATGAGCAGCCATGGATACTACACACCACTGTAATGTTTCCAGCTATCCCAGTTGTACTTACATGTTCCTTCCTCCAGTCACCATTATTGTCTGTCCATTCACATAGCTGAAAAGCGGGCTGGCGACCGCCAAAATTACACTAGCCGCCTCTGTGGCCGTACCTGGTCTTCTGAGCGGTATGTCTGCATGCGCAGCTGCTCCAGCTGCTTCTTTTTGGGCTTTCGGTATCCCGAGAGCAACTTTCCCACCATCAGGCGTTGTTACAAAAGCGCCTTCTTCTTTGGCGGCGGTCAGGCGGGTAACAATGTGGCCGAATGCGACGCTACAAAGGTATCAGCCACTCCGAAAGACCGGCTCGCATAGACGAGACACGTACGTATTTGCTCTCACCCCATACGAGGGACCCCATTCCTTGGCGATGACTTTCGAGAAGCCTGTCACACCTGCTTTCGCCATGCCGTAATTTGCTTGACCACTATGCAATGTTAGACAAGGAACGGTGACTTTTCCTTTCATTGAATTGATTACGCATTTCCATTAACACCACTTGTACTACTAATGTTGATGATATTTCTCGGCTCCCCATCTTTCACTCTGAAGTATGGCGCTGCGGCTCTTACGAGCTTGAAGGGTGCAGTCTGGTGTATGGCAAGCATAGTCTCCCATTGTTTGTCCGTCATCTATGGATCAAGCTAGTTAGTTCAATGCATATTCGTGTCTACATGTCATCTTCATTAGCCATTGCGAGGAGGAGAGACCTTGTGGATGACCCCATCCCAAGTGAACCCCGCATTATTGACAATGATATGGATCTTCCCACCACCAAACTCCGCCGCTTTCTTCACAAGATCATCGATGTATTTCGCATCTAGCATGTCACCCGGTATAGCGATGGCGGTTCCGCCAGCTTGGGTGATTTTGTCGATGACGGATCGGGCTTTGGCTGTCCAGCAATTGGATGATTAGCATTGGTCCTCTGTTGTGGGGTACGATGCAGGGCAACAGTACCGCCATCTATGTCCTGCACGACAACTTTTGCTCCTTCTCGTGCGAACAGTCGTGCAGCCTCCGCGCCAATGCCCTGTCCGGACCCAGTGATGACTGCGACCTGTCCTGCAAGCAGTCCTTGTGGGGCCAGATGGCCAGCGATCTGAGCAGCGCGCTGTTGTGCCATTCTGAGCTTTTAGTCGGCTGCGGGAACAGTTGATGGCTCTTAGATCGCTCCACTCTAGGCACGAGGTTAAAGCTTATCTGATCTGAACGCGCCGAACATCTGAACGCGCGAGCGGGAGTATGGGATGAGGTCATTGTGCATGAACACCTTCAGAAACTCGTTTTGGCCCTTGACACGCGACTTGCGACAACGAGTCTCTGAAGTGCCGAGATGCTACACAATATCGCCTTTGGCTTCCTTGTCTGAACATCTCTATACTGCATGAAACGCATGCTAGAATGATGCCTCCTTGCACTTCGACCTAATCCCTCAGAGTAATCTCTGCCTAACTGGCGCTGCTCCGTATTGCAAAAATGGCGTTCGCACAGGCGCAGCAGGCTGTTGCCATGTTGGGCAAAGCAGATCAGCTTTCGAAACTCGCTGGCAAGGATTCCGGGCTTTCGAATCAGCTTGAAGAGCTCTACAAGACTGTTGGCCATGTCAGATACGGACGGAAAGATCCTGCCAGCCGAGCGCTCACTGTTGGATCACAATTTGCGCTTGGAACAATGGCGTAAGCCTACAACAGCATCTTCAGGCAATAGGAATCACAAAGACAATACTAATGCTATATAGAATCAATGCTGCCCAGTTCCTTGGTGCTCCGTTAGCCTTGATCAACGAAGATTGGCACAACCAATGGATAGCGCTCAATAAGCAATCGTGGGGCCTACTGATCACGACTATGACTAATTGGTGGAGCCCTACACTTGTAAGAGTCAGTGGCGACAAGAGCGTGAGGGGGCAATTACAAAAGACCGTTGACGGTTCCCTTTATTGTGATTTTTCGGAGAGGATGGTGTTAATTGCGAACCACCAGGTATATACATATATCGACCTGTATTGGACAACTCGGCCGCTAAATATTAGTAGATTTATACAGACTGGCTCTATTTGTGGTACATCGGATACACCAATGGCATGCATGGCCGCATACACGTCGTATTGAAGGAGTCCCTGAAGAAACTCCCGTTCCTGGGTTGGGGCATGGCATTGTCTAAGTTCATATTCCTAAAACGGAACTGGGAAGAGGATAAAGCCGGCTTGGCAAATCACTTACAGTCACTCAATAATGTGGAGGATCCTATGTGGCTCATGTTCTTCCCTGAGGGTACCAATCTGGCACCAAGTACAAGGGAGAAAAGCAAGAAATGGGCAGAAAAGAACGGCTTGAAAGATTTTCAGCATGTCCTCCTGCCTCGAAGCACCGGCCTACACTTCGTCCTCCTAAAATTGAGACAAACAGTGGACTACGTCTATGACTGCACTGTCGCGTACGAAGGTGTCAAGCGTGGCGAGTATGCGCAAGACATTTACACCATCGAAGCTTCATTGCTTAATGGTCATCCTCCCAAGTCGGTCAATATGTATTGGCGGCGCTTCAAGATATCTACGATCCCGTTAGATGATATCAACAAATTCGACATCTGGCTCCGCGCTCGATGGGCAGAAAAGGACGCGCTCATGGAGCAATACATGCGTACCGGGCGTTTCCCTGCCGATGAAGGTGTCAGTCAAACCCCAGAGGGAGAGACCCGACGAGGTGTAGGCTACATCGAGACACAGGTGAAACCTTACAAATGGTATGAGATCCTGCAAGTCTTTGCCCCTATCGCCACTTTTGTTATGGTCTTGTTCTACTTTTATGACATGAAGCTTCCTACGACCTTTTCCTCTACGGTGCAAGACTGGGCGGGTTATAGTGAGGATGAGATCAAAAAGAAACTGCGGATAGGGCCAGCACCGAAGCTTGGAAAGCCGAAAGCGATCACGTCTAGTACCGTGGCTAAAACGCTGAGGCCTCCATCGATATATAGCGATCAGGCATCAACTATCAGTACTACAAGTAGAGCAATGCCTGTTTCAAGACCGCCAACCACAACACCCAACCCTCAGATTGAATTAGCATCAGCTCCAAAGGTGGCCGTTACCAAGGAGGATCCAGCGGCCAACGGCATAAAACCGGGAAATTCACCATCAACAGCCGCAGCTTCAAAAGCTCCTACACTCAAATCGATACCAACCTCAAGACCTCTCACCAAGACCGCTCCTACTCAAAAGCCAGTGCCAAACGGCAGATTTCCGCAAGCGAGCGCTCCAAAAGCGCCCCCCATAGCTCCGCCAACCCTCCCCAAGAAACCCCTTAAGAAAACCATATACCCTCCCACCCCTCCAACCAGTCCCCCAAAGAAGGCTCTACCCAAAACTCTTTACCCCACTCTCTACCCCTCATCCCCATCAACCACCAATCCACCACCCAAGAAGCCCCCAGGCCCAAAGCCCACGCCAGCGCCTGCACCCCGAAAACCCACCCCAAAAGCCGAAGCCCCCAAAAAGCCTTCTCTACTACCCAAGACCGAGCCACGACGAGCAAGCACCCAGGCAACTACAGAAGGCTGGTCCGACACCACCGCCGTAGACAACACCCCCTGGGCCGACCGACCGAGCGGCAAACGCGCGGTCAAAGCCCAGGAAACAAGAAAGGAGAGGACGAAGATGGAAAAGAGGGAGCAGAGGCTGCATTTGGAAAAAACTGCTGCTTGAATGGGCTGAAGGCGTTGAATTTGTGATGGAAGGACGGGCCTGAGGTAGCGAAGGTATCCTTTTCATACGGGCTTGCGATGAGAGACTGCAACACCAACGGCTCTTCGAAGCAGAACGGCAACGGCTCGTCGGGTAGAGCTAACAGCTCGGTCAAGACCTGGGGGCGGTATACCGCTGCCGGTGCGCTCTTTGCAGCAACCTATTGCTCACTCAGCGGAGCAGCGACAGCATCTCTTTCGATAAAAGCGCAGACCCCTCGAACGAAAGGGAAGTCTTTGGCATGGGACTTCGTTGATGCTGCAAAGCAAGTCCCAGGTAGCATGCGCCAGTTGATGGAGCCCCAACCGGGCGAACCTCGGGCTCGTGCTGAATGTCCATACAGAAACATAGATATTTGAGTAGGGAGAGATCTCGACAAACAGTTAGCCAACTATCTCTCTCCATCCACGCACGAACAATAGCACAATCTCGTGCGTTCAACGTTTGCATCTCCTGCCTCGCAGTGACATTTTCCGATTTGGAATAGGAAGGGGCAATCTCCTTTACAAACCAAGACCATCCGAATTAGCCATGAGGGTAGGGTCTAAGCTAGTAGCACTGTCCGTATGTTTCAACCGACATCAATACTGCATGCCATCTTTGGATTGGAGCCGAGAATCGAGAATTCCTTACAGGAAGATGTTCACTCAATGCTGGTTCCAAAACGGCATATTAGGTATGTTTGACGCATTGATGTTTACATAGTCAGAGTACATGTACTCTGTTTACAAAATATTTTAGTATGACAAGACTATTGATTAGCTACGGGAATGATTCTGCGAAACCCCTTGGCGCCAACATTCAGCCCTGCCGGCTGTGCCACTCTGCCTTGTCGACACGCTTCAGATACTGCAGCCTTTTATATTGGGAATCACTAGCCGCACACCACCTTTTTCTACTCATACAGCACTCCCGCCGAAAACATACACCAGCCCTGACTTAGGAACCTAGTCCTGCGTCCCTGAACATACCTCCGGCGGCTCTTCCGGGGCATAATTGCATTGAGCCCACTCCGAGATAACGTGATTGCTGACAGGGAAATCACCATCGTCAACAAAGCCGAGCTGGGAGACATCAAGCAACAGTTCCATAATTACTGACCTGCGATACGATGATATGTAGGGGGTGGTGTGCGAGAAGAGTAAGGTGGTGTGCGGCCAGTGGTTATCAATACAAAGGTAACCTATGAAAGGCTGCAGTGTCTGAAGCGTGTCGACGAGCCAAAGATTGGTTTCCAAGTATCGTGCCTTTCTATTCGCTGTGTCTCTAATGAATAGGACCTGCATACTTCGACTGTCTGCAGAATGCCTGGGCTGTGCGAGGCTGTCCTGCTATCTCATAAATCTCAAAAATGGGGTCTAAGCGTGAATTACAGAGCCTGGGCCCTTTATGGAAGAGAATATATATCAGTTGGAGGCCTATTGTATTACGCTCTCGTTTTCTCTATCAACAGTTGTTCTCGATTGCCTCCAAGATTCCTCAGCTTTCAGCTCGCCAAAGCGATTTCTAAGCATTCATATGTCATTCACCTCCACTTAAGAACCTAAACATAACAAGCTCCTCCAGACATTTTTGTTTCTCGAGTACCATATCCTTCAACAGTCTCCGAAGACAGACGGATTCGTCTCGAACCTAACCACGCTCAATTTCAAGCGCTTTGCTCTATCTCATCCATCCTTCAGGGCCGTATCTACTTACACTTTTCACTGTTTCTGGAATCATTCAGCATGCCTTCTAGTAACAGAGATCTACCTCCGCCACCTCCCTCCAACAACAAGGTCCCCGCTAAAGCAAGTCAATCCGGCCGGAAAACCTCTGCCTCAGCCGCGCGGCCGCTGCCGTTGCCGTCCCACTAGACCCCACTGGAATCGCTCTTATCACAGCCGTTGACTCCGGTGCCGCGGCCTTAAGCGGGTTTGCCTACCAGAGCGGCCACAAAGCGGTCACCAAGTATCGAGCCAAGAAGGCCGGGGCAGCCAATCAAGCTTCCTCCAGCGAAACCCTAGTCTTGAGCAATCCTCAAGCCGATACCATAATCACAACATGTACCGTGGACCTACAAACCGACCATGAATCCTGCATCCGTCGCCTCTCCTGCAGCGTCACCGGCGTCGTAGTCACGAGCTCCATCTCTTTCATCCTCCCTTTTTCCTCCTCGGCGTCGCTCTCAACGGCGCTGAACTCATCTGGCAAGCACGCCGCCTCCACAGATTGACCGCCATAGCCGAAACGAACGGCGGGGTAGATCGGTACCTCTCGTCTCCCGACATCACCATGCAAGTCATGATTGGGATCCTTATCAAAAGCGCCATCCTCCTCTGCACGCTCGGCACCGACGTAAACATAGTCATAGAGGGCTTCGCGCAGCTACTCGTGAGCGCCGAAGTCGTGGTCGACCCAGCGCTGATCCCAGATACGTGGCAACAAGCGGGGCATGTCAGTGAGCTGTATAGCGGCTTGACGGGGCAAGGATTCTTGCATTCTACGGGGCAGATTGCAGGGGAGCCGGCTAATTTCACGGCTGGGTTGTTGGGGTACCAGCAGACGCCCACATGGGGAAGTGGAGCGTCGGAGGGAGATGTAGTGGCAATTGGGGCGGCGAATGTTCTGGTGGATCTGGTGGCTGGCAAGTTGGTGGAGAACCCGATGCATGAAGTCTTGGATACGGCGTCGAGGTTGGGGAGGAGGTTCGGGTGGAGAGGTAGAGCGAATTGAAAGAGATGGGGTTGCAAGACTGGTGGTTTCCAAGGCGAGAAAGTGATGGTAATTCCAGGGTTTTCCATTGGGAGCTGCTGCGTTGATACCCCTTTTCACTATTTTGACATCCTCTCTTGAGTGATACGTTGCATCTTCGCCGGGGACAAACTTCCATCCCTGTTGTATTTCAACAATTTTTATAAAAATAAATAAACTCCTCAGTTCTCAGCATGATCCACAAGCTATTTCTTTACTTCCCTTCTTCCTTTACATCTATTATACAGCAGTCGGATTTCATGCGCATAGTAGAGAGGGTAAAGCTCGCATCAAGATCACTCTTGCTTCCTATCTCTCTTTCCAACAACACATCATCAAAATCTGCAAAAGAAGCTTGTGATTGCTTCTTTGGAGTCTAATAAGAACACTGGAAACTTGGGAGAGGGGAATTTTAAGATAGCGAAAAGGAGTGTCAACGCAGCAGGTCCCTTCCAATTCTTACATCTGTGACTGGAATGAGTTAGAGGGACAGAAGAAGATGGAGCAGATGTTAGCCGGCATAGGGGAATCACAAGCACTACTATCAAAATGCGGAAGAAAACGTATGTCTTCTTATGGCAAAACATCATATTCTTACTTAGGTATAGCAACACAAAGTCCACTTGGCATTAACCATCATCCACCACCCTCAAAACCATCTCACACCCATCCCCATCCCACTCCATACCACCAACCCACTCTTTCCCCTCCTTCCCCATCCTCTCCCCACTCTCAACAACCTCTACACTGCAATAATCATCCCCAAAACCGACATTCTCTTCCTTTCAAGTCAACACTCCTCAAAAGGAAATCTACTGTACACCCAACCTCGACGCTGGTGGTTTAGCTTCCGACTGGAGGACTGTAGGCGGGACGGTGATGTTCGCAGAGGGAGATGTGGGTGGGGTGGAGAGGAGGACGTTGAGCCGGGATGGGGGTTGAGAGGGTTGTTTTGGGGGTGGGGGGGAATTTGGGTCTGGGGTGTAGGGTGGTTGGGAAGTGTATGGCTTCACAGAGGTAGTAGCAGATCGATTCAATAAGCTAGCGAATTGAGTCGTTAACCTAATGAAGAGATCTTGAAAGATTTTGATCAACAGATGCTATATGCTCTCAAAACCATACATAGGCAAATTAGTAGGTATTCGATTATTAGGTCGTACTTCAGATATCTCCTCCCATACGCAAAGCCTGCCGAACGAATGTGGTATCTCATGCAAGGGCTCGAAAACCCCGAAGCCCATAAACCAAATTCGACAAGAATCACCACGTATCCCAGCGGACCCCTGATATGTACTCATACTTCCAATGAAATTTTGTACAGAGGACGGGCACGCACGTCCCAAATTACCGTCCAAAAGCCTTCCTCAACCAGCCCTTTTTCTTCTTTTGCCCCACCGCCGCCACGGCCTCCACACCATTCGTATACGCCGCATTCGCCGTATCGTTCCTCGTCCCCAAACCCGGCCTCGCCTCCTCAGCAATAACCTCTTTCCCCAAACCCGACGGCTCCAAGCCACCCTTCTTCTTCGGCGTCCCATCGCTAGTCGACGGTCTCATGGTTGGTGTGCTCGGCCCACGAGGACTCTGTGGGAGCGGCCACGAATCAGACATGCCGCGATTCATCTGGATCTTCTCGGCCTGTTGCGCGGAGATGCGGCGTTGCAGCTTCGGGCTTTTCTTCGCTTGCGGCGAGGCTGAGATGTTGGTCGTGATGTTTGGAGAGCTGGGCTGGATGGGGGAAATGGGCGTTGGAGAGCCGAGGACTTGGTCAGCTTTTGTGCGAAGGACGTCTTGTCTTGGCTGGCCTTCAGTGGAGAGGTTGACGGGTTCTGGTCTAGGCGGTTTCTTGCCGCCGAGACCGCCGAAGAAGGAGCGTTTCTTTTTCTCTTTGTCTTTGGGTTGTTGACCAGTGTTCATCGGGCTTGCAGGGTTGGTGGCATTTTCTGCAACTGGGCGCAGGGACTTTGCGCCCAGGGCTTTGCCTTCGGACATCGAGGTCTGCGGTTGCGCGACTCGGGGCTTGGGAGCGACTTTCTCGTCGGAGCTGTCTTCCAGGTCGGTGGAGTCGCCCTCGTCGATGCGGCGGGGGATACCTCGGACAGGCGTGAAGTCGGGCTCGTCCTCATCGCTTGAATCAGCAAAGCGGCTACGGCGATTTACAGCGCCGTCTTCTTCATCACTAGAGTCGCCAAAGCGGCTAGAGAGTCGGGATTTGGGCGCGGAAGACGTAGCTTTCGGCTTGCTCTTTCCGAAGCCAAATGAGCGAGGGGGTGACTTTGCGCGCTTTGCCGAGTCTATAGACCCTCTCATAGAAGTACGCATAGTTGGGCCAACAGAGCCAGCGGTGCTGAAAGGTCGCCTTGAGGACCCAGCGGGTGATGCGGTGCGGTTTGTCAGAGACATGGAGCGACCTTGCGTTGACTGTGGCTGCTCGTCGACCGAATCACCACGCATTGAGCGCTTCATGGTGTACTTTCCACCCTCAAGGGGCGTTGTACGCGCTCTCTTGAAGCTGCTTGAGGAGTCACTGTCGTTACGCTGTAGGGGCTTGGTTACAGGGGCTCTCTTCTTCGATGGAGTGGCAGGAACAGAGGTCCCGGGTTTGGATGGCCCGCCCAGCGAGACAGCACGATCATGCTTGACTACCATTTTACCTTGAGGCTTGTTATAGTCTATCATATTGATGGCCGACACAGGCCGCTGCTTCTTTTGCAAGTCACCACGCGGTTCTGGAAGCGTGCCTTGAGGCGAAGACATTCGGTTGCGTGGCTTCGATGGGGCCTGATTTCGCATTGACGATCGCATAGTGGGCTCCTCCGTGGTTACATTCTGAGTTCCCCGCATCGACTTCTTCGTAGCGGTTGGAGGCCTTGCAAGAGATTCGTTTTGAGATGTCCTCATCGATTTCTTCATTGCGGATGCTTTAGGCGACGAAGATCTGGCAATCTCATCGCGGTCCTGTCCATCAGGCCACGGTGGCAGAGGCGTTTGACTCGTCTCTGTGGCTTCCAGTGGGGGCTGCGCTGGCTTCTTGGGCACCATCTTCTTCTTCTTTGGCTTCGGTTTGAGTTCTTCCTTAGACTCTTCTTCTGCGATCTTGCGAGCAGCTGCCTGCTCCATCTGCTGTTTGCGTTGTTGACTGAGACCAGACCAGTACTGCTGCGCTTGTTCCCAGCCTGCATCTGGCCCAGGTTCAGACATTTCACTATCATTTCGGGCCAATAGACTTGGAGGCATACGAGTGCCATTCATGCCACCTTTAGTCGGGCTCTCAGGTATGTTCTGCTTTTCCGGAAGAACCTGAGGGCTTACGGCTGGACTTTCGACGATGGCATTGATAGAGCCAAAACCATCTCCTTCGAGGTCTGAGATGTCTTCAGCAGCATCACTGTATATGCTGTGATTAGTATCTTCCGACTCTTCATCGGCATCGTGTGCTGTCTGCAGACGCAATCCTTCAGCTAGGCCACCAATGACTGGCGAGCTGTGATCATGATAGGCAGCAGCAGCTGGTGGCTCGGGTTCAGCGATGCCAACGGCCGCAGGTGATAGATCTGTAGGGCGATGTTGAACAATGGAAGGCATGGACGGCTGTTGGTCGTCGTCTGAGGGATCAAAGGAGACGGGAAATTCACCGGGTAAGTGAACCCGATAGTAGTCTTTAGTCACTTGCTTTTCCTCCGTTGCTGGCGTAGCTGGCTGAACTTCGATTGTTGGAGCTCGTTCTGATGGGGTGCTAACGGGCTGGGTCGCAAATGCAGAAGCCTGGTCGGGACGCGGGGTGGCTGGCTGAATAGCAATCGAAGGTACAGAAATATTCTGCTCCGGTGTATGCGGAGATCCTGTTATAGGCTCGGAAGCAAACTCTGTTGGAGCATCTGGCTTCGGTCCCGGCATGTCAATCTTGGCCATATCGGTAGCGGCGCTGGTGTCTGCTGTTTGAAGGTCCCTGTCTTGCTCACTATAAAAGTTGCCTTCTGTATCTGAATGATATCCGCTGCCTTCGACAGAAGTCGTTTGGGGAGGCAACGGATCGGTTGAGGCTTCCCTTTCCGCCGGTTTTGTCATAGAAGTGGGCTCGTCTGCTGCAAAGACTCGGCTTAAAATATTGCCGATCCTTTGATCTGAAGAAGCGCCCATACCGTGATCTTCGGTTTGACTCACCGTGTGCTGATGATTAGTGACCGCGGTTCGCGGGTCGTGCTCGTTGCGCCCCCTAACGCTCCCAAAAGAGGGCAATACCGGTGTCGGTTGAATGATGTTATCCTCGTCCTTGCTCGGACTCGGTGCAAGCTGGGTTTTGTCTTTCGCGAAAGGCAACCATCGCCTACTAGATCCTCCTTTGGCTTGCGGGCTCATCACTACGGGGGAATCTGGATCTGTAGGTGGTGTTGCAGCACGACCTACCACAGTGGACTCGTTGTCGAAGCTGACACGTACATTCTTCTTTTTCTTTGGAAGAGGGTGAAAGCCATCCTCGGATATCACGGAGGTGGTGTCTGACGCTTCACTCGCAGGTCCACGACGCCGGGTAGAATCAGCAGGTATGCCTGTGACAGGCGATGCTCCGCGGGACGGTGAATGCTTCAAAGCCGACTTAGCGGGGGATACTGAGCGTGCTGGCGGCTGATGCTTTACTCCATCGGGTGTTTCATAGATTGGTTGCGCAGAAAAGTGAGCCGCTCGACTTGGGCTGAGTGATTGTCGATTGGTCGTCTCAACGCCAGCTGAAGCAACGCCATTCGCTGTTGGCAAATCTCGAGGAATATCCAGGGACGTGGCTTTAGCAGGTATGGCTGCTGCTGCTTCTTGACCCACATTCTGACTTTTTAGCCTACCATTGCCAAGAGATTTAGCAGGTGCCTCAGCTATACCTGTGTTTGCGTTGCCGTTACCCTTGATTCGACCGTTGATTGTCTTAGGGGGCCCGGACTCTGCTATTTCCTCCCCTTCCCTGTCTTCCCGAACTATGGACGGTTGTTTGAATAGCAGACCAGCCGCTCTTGTGTTATACGTACGGGGGCGATCGGAGATGTTACTGCGCTCGGATACGGCCGAGTCAGAATCGGAGGCGTACGAAGCAATGTCAGGTTCGCGTGCCTGTGTGCTTCCGGAAGATATAACCTTCTTCTTCTTCTTCTTAGGTAAAGCTTTCAAACTGCCATCGACTGGGGCCTGCAAAGGTCTGCTGTCTGCTGAAGAAGGGGTGGTATCAACAGAGGGCGGTTGGCGCTGAGGAGTCGATTCTACAGCCGTACCGCTCGCTCTTCCTCCACTTGTTCCGGCAGCCAGGTGGCTTCCAGCTGCTTCTGGATTTGCTGTAGCTTTCTTCTTCTTCTTTTTTACTGGGGCCGCAGCCGTCTCTTGGAGTGAATACTGTATATTCTCTGCTTCGCCGTCTCGTAGCTTCCCCACGTTCGCAGTGTTGTTTGAACGCTGTGTGTCCCCCGCACCAGGTGGCGGCGAAGCAATCCGCCGCTCAAGGATGGGTGAGCTTGGCGGAGAGCTCGTCGGGCTCATCGGCCGCGAGAAATTGACTGTATCTCTGGCCTGACCCCGAGTGGCCTCTCCCACGCTCTGCAGGTTGCCAGCAGGCTTTGAAGGCTTTCCCTTGCGATTACCAGCCATCATCCCCGGTCCCCTATCTAGGCTGACACCGCGTCCGTTGGGTCTAGGAGGAGGAGAAAGCACCCGCTCTGGAGGTTCGACGCTCGCTGGTCTTCGGATTGACTTGAGGGGTACCGGAGGTGGAGACATGTACCGATTTGGAAGCGCAGGCACAGGTGGAGCATCTTCATCATAGTATACAGGTTGATTGTTGCGGCTCGGCGATGGATCTCTGAACGTGCGATCTGTCATCGATCCACCGCTGTCACGGCGCTGCAAACCCCCTGGCCGTCCGCTTCCAGTCGAGGAGACCGACCCCCTACGAGCCATTCGCCTTGTCTGAATCTCACCTACAGGTATTGGGCTTGTCGTATGTGAGCGCAGAGCGGCAGCAGCCGCAGCATTGGAGAGAGTCGCATTGGAGGCTCGGTTGGCGAGAAAAGCTTGAGCAGCTGCTGTGTGAGCTGCAGCCGTCGGAGGAGTCTTGGTTCTGGCAGGCTAAAGCATTGACATGTCAGCGTACGGTAGGATGGCTCACAGAGTGAGTAATGCTGCAGATAGAAGAAGCGCATACGGGATTTGACTGCGCTCTGCGGCGGGAGAACATTATGTCGATAAGGTATAGGATTTCCGAAGAACTTTGACAGGCTTGTCGAGACGGTGGCAGGATGCTAAAGCTCGCTGGCCACAATGGGTATTATCGTCGGTGCTGGCAGTTGAATGATGGCATGGCTTCTGATGCGGAACTTGGTGACACTACCAACGTCAGAGCTTGCGCAACTGCAAGGAGATGACAGATGTATCTGACGGTGCCAGAAGAGTGAAGTGTCCAGATCTAGCTAAGCGACCAGAAGGAAGATTGCACAGGTCAGCCGCGCTTTGGCGGGATTGCTTGACGGAGATTGCGCTGATGGTATCAATGATTGAGTTGCAGTCAGCTTCTGGAAGGCCCACTTTTTCCGTCTGCGCCGCCAAGCCTGCGCAACTTCCAGGAGTAAAATGCATCCTGCTCCATGGCCGTCACCACTGTAGCCACAATTCTCTCAATCAACCAATAGAATGATTTGACATCAGAGATTGACCCGAAGTCATGTTGAGACTCGTGACTGTATGTGTACTCCATCGATAGCTCTGAGAAAGTCACTTCAGGCTTGAGAGTTGCGGTGTATCACGTGACATATATGACGATGTTCCGACTGCCAGTGGAAGTCAGTACATCGATACCTTAGTCTCCATGTTTTCCATACATGTACTTCGTATTAGGGGGGTTAAACGTTATTTTCGACAGGGTTCATTTTGCCTAGCCCTCACCTTAATAAACCCTGTCAGAAATAACAACTACCTAACCCGCCGGATACCAAGTCCATCAAATTCGACAGTCACAAAGATATTGACAGGCCATTACGACTATGCCTATGCCAGGCTACGTCTTCCGAGATGTAAGTCTAGTCCATCGATTCCGTCCTGTACACCCTCGGAAGAACCGGATCACTGTAGCATCCATAGACAGCATTTGCACCCAAGTCCTTTTCTACTTTAAAGCTGGGCTCCAATTTGATATGACGATGTACTGTTCTAACCAGTCGATAGGGTGGTCCCATCCCGGACTCCGAACTAAGTGAGCAGCAGCGAGCCCACAACGCCCCTGGCGCCACCACCAGAGCGGATGCAGTGCAGCCCTCCACATCCAACAGCTCAACCTTCAACACCCCTACATCAAGCGCTCCATCGGACAGCCATGCGCTTGCCAATGCCGATCATGAGGAGAAAGGAACCGCCCAACTAGCACACCACGGGGGCGAGGTGAGAGACCTCGGTTGGAACGATCATCCAGCAGACATCCCAAAGCCTCTTGTAGGAGGCCTTCAGAACGACGAGCTATGGACCTTGGTTCGACGCTTCAACAAGCAGATTTACCATGTCAAAGCCACGAATGCATCTCCTCCTGGAGGCCTCGATCTCAACATCGTGGAGGATGAAGAATTCTCGCCCGATAAGCTCAGGAGTAATCTGGAAAGGCTTTACATGACAGTGATCATAGGCTTAATGCATTTTGGAAAACATATTGCTCGTATACGATCGTGGCGAGAACCCAGGCGAACGACTGCTTTCGCCGCGGTAAGGCTAGGAGAAGCCCGTGAAAAAGACCTGATAGCTAATAGCAACGCTAGGCTTATGCTATCGCGTGGACCTTCAATTTTATCGTGCCCTTGTTATTTACCACTCTTATTGTGCTCATTGCATATCCTCCCTCGCGACCGTTTCTTTTCCCACCGGCGCCGCTCGCTTTGGTCGACTCCAAAACTGGTGGCATCCAGTCCCCGAAAGCCGGTGTTCTAGGTAGTCATGATAGCGCCACCGGAGCACCCGAGAAGCACAAGGGAGAAGCTGTCGAGCAGGAAGCCAGCAATTTCGTTTCAAGCATCGGTCATATTGCGCTTAGTAGCGCGGCTGGAAAACATGATCAAGGCGATCCAGAGCCTAGTTCCTTCGATAAAGGTACAGGAGCTGGAACACATGATCAAAGCAATCAAGGTTCTGACCCTCTGAACAAAGCTGTGCCCGATCCTACGCAAATCGCTATCTCGGGTGCCGATGCCAAGCACGCAGCCGGTGGAGGTCAGCCTACTCCACATCATGACAAGACGAAGCAGCCGATGGAGGAAGCGATGTGGACGAAGATGCGACCGACTATGCACATTCTGGCCGACACATGCGATGGTTGGGAGCGATTTGCAAAGTACGCCTGCAAACCGATGATTGGAGTGTATCATTAACAATGACACAGTGCCTTGTCTCCGACACCACCTTTCCCACGGGAAGCAGCTAGGTTAAGGCTGGCCGCTGTTGTAGCGCCAGCCGTAGCTATTTCGCTCCTCACGACGTCTGCCATGTTCATGAAGATCAACATGCTGATCATGGGCGCTGGCTTCTTTGGCGACCCACTAATCTGGCGGGGCCTTGACTGGTTGAACAGAAATTATCCTCACTGGCAGAAGCTCCTTGAAATTAGAAAGTTCGTACACGGGATGCCCATAGAATACCAAGCTAACCTGGTTCTAGCACACTGCTCAAAGGTGTTCCTACGAACGCGCAGCTTACTGTAACCTTGCTTCGGATCGGAGAAGCCAACAAGGCACCGCTGCCACCGCCTCCCCGTTCGGACGAGGCTCCTTCTGATAAACCGAAAGCGCTCAATGGCGATGACTTGACTCTCGATGCTTCTAACCAAGAGATCCATGAGGCGATTCACAAAGATCCCAATGAGCAACCCGCGAATGACCAAGCTGTTGAAGCTGCAAAGCCTAAGCACCATGCCGGAAAGCACATACTTGGCTTCTTTAAAGGAGGTGCAAAGACGAGTATCGAAACCAAGTTTGGCGTCGACAAGCTTCGCGCTAAGGTAGGTTCCAATACTGCCAAAGACCACGTCGGCGTGTTAGAAAAGTCGGGCGAGGAGGTCGTATCTGGGCCCGTTGATTTCAAGGCTCGCTATCATGGCCATAAGGGCTGGGTCTACATTTCCACTACAGCTACCGTGCCCTCAGTATCATTCTCGAGTAACCCTAGCAATGGAACTGGGAACGATGAGAATAAGAATGCCGCTTTCAGTATCCCTGTCCAAGACATACGGGAGCTGAAGAAAATTGGGGGCCTTGGTTGGAAAGCGAAGATCGTGGTCGGTTGGGCTACTGGCAGGACGGTCAAGGATGGCTTAGAGATCGTTGACAAGAGCGGAACAACCTGGAAGCTGACTGCAATCGAACTCAGGGAAGAACTCTTTAATCGCTTGATTGCGATGGGAGGACAGAAGTGGGAATGTTTGTAAGTGAGGAAAGCAGACTTCGGCGGTAACATACTACTAGTGGTACGTAATTCTAGCAAAGATTAATCTACGAAATTCTTCCCAATCTATGAGCATCCTCAGCGTTTACTAGTGTGGGTACAAAGTACTCGCAACCTTACTTGCGTTGGGCTCGCCTCATCCTAACAACCTCACCAGTCAGCTCCCAGTCTACCTTATCCGCCCTTTTCAGGTTCTCCCAATCTCTATCTGAAGCCTTCTCAACAAACGCCTTGTCTGCCTCCAGGTAGCTTCGGCCGAGACACGCCAGCGCATGCTTCCTCATCTGATCCTCTGCCCCTTCTATCAACCGCCTCTGGTACTCATTCACCTCATCCCTCATTCTCCAGAAAACCCACCAATTGCCATGCGCCAACGCTTTAAGCACCAGATCCACTCTTTCATCACTGTATGCATAGCGGAACCGCACTGCAAACGCCGAACCCAAATCGGCTTGCCTGCAAGCCAGATCCAAAATGTAATAACCAAGGAACTCGTGCAACTCGGACGCGGGGAGTGTGATCGCGGGATGTATCCGAGACAGAAGGTGAAGTAATGCAGGATGGTACGATTCCATGTGCTTGACCAATATTGTTGCGCGGATGATGAAGACATATGCGTCACGAGCAAAGGCATCGAGTCTGGCCGAGGCCACGAGTGCTTCACGAAGCTTGCGCATAGCTTGCATGATGGTAGACAGCTCTCGCTCTGAATGCACGGGTTGTTGATTAGACACAACTGTCGCTGTGCCCGCGCCGCTATCGCTGGCTCTATCGAGGGACAGCGACGCAAACGCTTCGTCGACATCGTCAGCCCGAACTTTGGGCCTGGTCAGCCGCGTGTGACGGTCCACGATCTCTTGATAGTAGCTCTCCTGGGTGCTGTTATCCAGAAGCCTACTGGGCCATCAGCTCCTGCCTCTGTCGTATGGCTTCTGTATCTCGTGCCTGTTGTCGCCCTTGGATGGAAGGCCGATGCTTTCTAGGGGATCATTCCTTATCTGCTCCAGTCGTCCCCATGGTCTTTTCAACTCGCGGCCGACAGCAGTCTTGGCTGCCATGATACATTCAACGACTCATCGCATGAAACGCTGTACGATGATAGAAACCGAAATACCTTGGTTCTGAGGTCGGAATGTGCGCCAAGGCTCTCGGCAAGACTTGCCGCGGGATTTCGAGATTTCTTACTTTTCCCATACTTTAGTTTTGGTGGGTCTCAACATTTGATCAATCAGGATGCACTTACCAGTTTCAAGAAATCCTAACTCTCTAATATCATGGCAACGCAGCGTCAAACATGGTCTGTAGATACAGACTGGAAAAAGGCGGTCGCAGCCCTCAAAGTACCAGACCCCCAGCGTGATATCAACAAACCTCCTTTACTGAGCTGGAAGGCTTTACCTGAATGGCAGCGCGACAATTCGTATATACTGAGCTACTATCGACCAGCTTCTTACTCCTATAATCGCTCTTTCCAGAGTCTCTTCTATCTCCATAACGAGTCTGTCAATATCCATAGCCATCTTCTTGGGGCTTTGATCTTCCTGTTCACGTCCTTCTCTGTCTACGTTTTCCGAGCATACCCCGTATCAGCCGCAGATATAGTCGCTTTTGCCTGCTTCTTCCTAGGGGCGGTTGTCTGCCTGACCATCAGTGCAACGTACCATCTCATCAGTAACCATTCGCCTCAGATAGCGCGTTTCGGAAACCAATTGGACTATGTTGGAATAGTTGCATTGATCACCGGAAGCTTTGTCCCGAGCGTTTACTATGGATTCTACTGTAAGCCAGTATTACAGAAGATCTACTGGGGAATGGCAAGTCATAGTTTACCCACGCTTTCGTGACACTCCCGGCTGATCATTTGCACAGATCTCGTCGATTGGTATAGGTTGTACAATTGTATCTCTTGATACCAAATTTCGTAGCCCTAAATGGCGACCTCTCCGAGCTTCAATGTTCGTTTTGATGGGCTTGTCAGCTGTTTTTCCAGTGGTACACGGATTATGGCTCTATGGGATTGCATCGATGAATGACCGCATAGGTCTTCCATGGCTAGTGCTACAAGGAGCGCTCTACATCATCGGTGCTGGGCTTTATGCGGTATGTTAAGCCTCACCAAGTAGCTGACTCAAGATAGGCGTACCTAACTTGGAATCTCAATGTAGGCTCGCTTCCCAGAACGTCTGAACCCAGGCCGATATGATTTGTGCGGCAGCTCCCATCAGATATTCCATATCATGATATTACTAGCGGCTTTATCGCATCTGATCGGCTTGTTGAGGGCTTTCGAACACGCCCAAGAGACCTCAAGTTGTTGACCTGAAGGTGTTGACCTGAAAGACGACACCACCGAAACCTTCCAGGCACCCTAAAGTTGCAAACAGCCACAACTTCACTGCTAGAGATATCACATACGCTAGCACAGCCCTAGTCTCAAAGCCCGGTCGAACTCAGAATCTATGGCTTTACATTCTAGAAACGGACCAGCGATAGACTGGATGACCAGGGACTGGCTGACGGTCCGTCGCCAAAGCAGCAAAGCGTCATCATCGAGCGGTCTTAAGGAAGCCGCAGAAACATATTATGCGTAAGGATCGAAAAGGGAATGAGGTCCGCTTATGCTAATGCATAGGATCGCTGCTCGAAAGTCATCAGTAAGGTAACGAAATACACTCTACTATTGCTGATGGCGGCGAGGCTGACCTCGGCCGAATACCTTAGTGTGTCACGGTATATGTCCGGCGGGGCTAGGAAGCGATCATAGACCTTATCTGGTCATCTAAGTGATTTCTTGGAGCTCTTGCTCTGAATGACTTCTAAGGTGCTATTATTGCGCATACGATTACCTCGTGTTGCTGTATCTACCGTGTCAACATGTCGGGGACGACTGTTCGACCCGATGCCCCATTCCTCCGCATCCCCATCGAAGTTCGCCTCCAGATATACAGCCTCCTCCTAACCAATCATGACCACCAAACTATCTCTATCCGCACTGAACATGCGTCGCTCTGGGAACTACGCAAGCACGAATCGCGCCGCCGCACGAAGTACAGACATATGGCCGACCGGTTCCGCGCCCGCACTATGGAATCAACCTACCACCTTCTGCAGAACCCCGGCATCCACGCCTCTATTCTCTGCACAAACCGCCAGATTCACATCGAAGCCTCCGACGTCCTCTACTCGCACCACATCTTCGACTTCGGCACCGACATCGAAAGCATCATCCCTTTCTTTTCCGACCTCACGCCTACAGCGCTTTCGTCCGTCAAGCGCATCAGTCTCCTCAAACGCGCCCTGCCCTATACCAAAGACTTTGACCGCTGCGAATGGGGCAACGCATGCGCTTTCATCTCTCAAAATATGAAGCTCGCGCAGCTGGACCTGATGATAGAAGGTGGGAAGCCGGAGTCGAAGTGGGAGTCGCGGGAGACGTACTGCAAGGAGGACTTCGAGCTGATTGCGGACTTCGATGGCATGGAGTGGGCTAGACCGGTCAGCGCCATCAAGGGACTGGAGGTGCTGAATGTGAAGGCGCACTTGGAGCATTGCCCGTCGCCGATGAACAGTAGGGCGATCGCTTTCTTTGTGGATTTCTCGGCGAGCATTGAGGGGGGGTTCGCGGACTGGCTGAGAGGGAAGATGGTTGTGGGGGCGGCGTGAGTGCCGGTGTCTGCGTATCACGTCCTCGCTATGCGGATTGAGCAGACGTACGCGGAATAACCCTTTTCCTCTTGGGCCTGCCTACCCGGCGGTCTAATCCATCACCTAACTACGCTCCTTCCTCAATCAACAAACGACCGACTATGGAGCCGCTTCTCCGACCACCCAACCCCAAGCACTACAATCCTATACCTTTCCCCTGTACGTCCAATCCAACAGCCTCCAACCGTCCACAACATTCTGGATCCCCAAGTCCATGCTTCCCGCCTCCCATCAACGCGCCTTCCAGAATCCACCCTCCAACCTCCCATCCCCCACTACACCCCACCCTCTTTCCCCCCCCATATTACCAAGCCCTTCCCACCCCAAACCCTTTACACATCTTAACAAACCCCCTCCAACCCACATACCTCCCACAACAA
>JAABUS010001410.1_pt1 | contig 52609 bp, 54 predicted proteins | sample 5560161 | NCBI WGS metagenome assembly JAABUS01 (sample SAMN10711885, study PRJNA513376) | rock metagenome | isolation source: Antarctica rocks | place: Antarctica: Victoria Land, Trio Nunatak nord | collected 2016-01-04 | reverse complement strand
GATTGCGTTGATCATCAGGTAAACGAATTTCTTTAGACTCGTTCTGTCTGTACGAGTATGTTGAATGAGTAATGAGATCAGTATCGTGTGATTAACGAATTCTTAATATAATGTCAGAATCGTGCCTAGATGAGTCAATCAGCGAAAGTCAGGGTTGAATAGTGCTTGATCTTTAGAGATAGCTATAACTGAATATTAAGAATACAGAAGAAGATTGATACAAGAGCTTCTATTTATGTAATGTTCAAAGACTGCGCTAGGCTCGAAAGGGATGTGTTTGTGACACGGAAAGAATGTGATGTAGATGAACAAGATGTTGGTGAAAGAAAAAAATGTTGGGAAAGAAAAAGAATGTTAAGTCATATCTGAGTCATATCTGAGTCATATCTAGCTAGCTCGCTGATTAGTTCTAATCATTACGCAGAGAACTTGCTAGCGTTCACTGCGAATTGATTAAAACTTCAGCCTTGTTCAGCCTTGATATGCTTGTAACACTCTTCGCTCTTTGAACAGACAAAATATACAACTTCTTGCAGTTAACAGCTGACAGCTCAATGATCATCTTCTTTTACTCAAGTTGCAGCATTGAAAGATCTAGAACATCATCTCAAGCTTCTTCAATATTCATAAAAGTTCTAGTGATTCAGATAAAAATACGTCGCTGTCTCTGAAGAATTTCATAAACAAAGATGTTGTTTACACGTTCATATTTCTTGTCTTGAAATCAAAGAAAGTCATCAGTCTTGAAGAAGATACAATGATCTGTAGAATTGCAAGAGAAACAAGTATCAGTTAAGTATCAGTCATACTTACAGATCTGTTGCATTCATCAATATTCTCAAATAAAAAGAAGCTTAACTTACAAATCGATAAAAATTAACTTCTTACATCACTGCAAGAGTAGAATCTCAGACTCAATCACATGCTGCATATTGTAATCTTTAGCGTATGCATCTCGTAGAGACAGCATGAAAGAATCAAAAGTTGAAAGCTGTTGAATTCAAACTGACAACGAAAGCGTGTTTTGAGCATAATGTCTTGAAATACAACTCAACGTCACTGACTCAGCATGTTGCTTATCACTTAGAATGAAGATGCTGCTTTCATCGATGATAAAAGTCTGCTTTGATCGCGAAAGAATGAATTGAAACACAGATGAACATCTGCTATAAAGTGATTATAAGATATTGATGATCTTGAAATCTGATACTTCGAAAGATTCAGCAAGAGCAAATTGAATGATTTGTTGTAGATTTTCTTAAGCAAGTAAAGATTTCTCAATATCTTGATGATTGCTTTGAAGTATTCATTTCTTGAACGCTTTACTGAATGTAAGAAAGCGTTTATTGTAAAAGCTAAATAACTCATCTGTGTTTCTCTTCTTCAATCAACACGTTGACGTTGTTGATGATGATATACTCTCGAACTATTTCTTTCAAGTGTACTTCGTTATGCATATTAGAACGCTTTTGCATGTTATCGTATTCTAATTCTTTCTTGTCTAGAGAAATGATATTGTCGATGACTGAAGAATTCAGTTGACGTCGAAGAGTTTGTGATGAACTCGATGATCTTGATAATGAGAAACTTGAACTTCTAAATATTTCTCGAGATTCTGATGTTTTCATGCTCGCTACGACTGCAGCTTTCATCAGCAGTTGAAGTTCTTGATGAGTCTCGATGATCAATCATCTCATTTTGAATCGATCAACAACAGTCATGATCTGAGACATAACAATGCAATTGCTTCTGATCATCATGACGTAAACTCTTACTATGAAATCAAGCGATGATAAAGAATTAGCATTGCTGAAGAACAAAGTCTTGAGTGCATCAAGATACTTAGACTGTATTCATTTCTTCGTAAGTCAGCATCTGAGAAGAATAGAAAGAATAATGAATTCTCGTACAAGTTTTTGCATGTGTCAGCTATCAAGATGAGAGAGTGAATTTTGAAGTTGATCTCAAATAGAAGAAAAAGAAAAAGATTACAGTACTGTCTCATATTTCTTTTTATCGACGATCGTCAAAATGACATTTAGAAGAAGAGAATGTGTCAGCTTTGCTATGCTCGCGTATTCTGAGTGAGCAGAATCAGAAGAACGAGATCGAATGATATCTAAGACTGAAGTAAGTGCAACAAGAATAAATAATTTATCTGATAAACTTTATTGCTTTCAAATTTCGTCTTCTCTGATTTTGAATCTCTGAGAATCAGCATTCGCGCGAATCTGAAGAGTCTGATGATGATATTTTCTCAAGAATATGATATCAATATCTAATTGTTCTCACTTCTTCAACAATATGATGCAATAACGACAGTCTCATATAGCATTGAATTGCTTAAAGTCTGAATTCTGATGCTGCTGTGACATATTGTCGATAAAGATCATGACAAAAGCGCAGATTAACTTCTTCTTCTCATTAATCATCATCTTCACGTCTTGATCAAGAGCAGAAAGATCTGATTAAAGACTCTTCATCACATCATCAAAATCGCTTTCATGTAAACTCAAGATCAGAGAAAAAACATTGCTTCTTCTCGCTTTCTTGATGATTGTTAACGAAGCGAAGATCATGTAAACTTCGAGAAGAGATCGATACATGTTGCAATACAATTCGAATGCATCAATAAAACACAGTAAAGACAACAATATGCATTTATCTCGCTGAAAGCTTTTAATCAAGTATTGATGTTCAAACGTTGTCAGTTTTAGCTCTTCACGTATTGAACTCAAAAGATTTATTGATCGTAGCATGAGCTTTCTGATGTTGAAGATACATCGAATGATATATCTATCATTCATGAATGAGATTTCACTGCGTTCTCTGTCATTGAAGCAATAATCAATAAATATCATCGACTTCTGCGTCACAACATTCTTCAACGAAATATAATGAAAGACATCTTCAAGACATATCAGCTCGTTGTCTCTAATAGTCTGATCAATAAATGAATTTCTTCATTTCTTTTGCAGCTTTGACTTTCTGATCAGTGACTGTATCTGCAGAAGAACTTTGTCAGCATTGACAGTCTGTTTTGTGTGATTTCTTTCAAAGATAAACACTCATCTCATATGATTACTTCTTTCGCAGATACAATGAGATTTGAGACATCTATAATAAACAACATCAGATGAAAATATGAGTGACTCATTCGAATATCGAGCAAAATCATTCAAACAGGCACGAATGAAAGTTTCTCAGCTCAAAGAATGTCAAAGCTCTTTAAATTTGTTCACATAGTATGTCATGTTCACATGCATCTTCAACAAGAACTCTGTAGATTGAAGTATCATTTCAAACAGATGCGCAGAATCAAGTCAATAGAGTCAATCGCAAGATGATTCAGAGTTCATCTGTCGCTTTTCAAAAGTTGAAAGCTTCTCAATCATCAGAGAAATCTCTTTTCATCTTATCTTCATGAGAGAAAGATGAGTCTTGACATTTCTGCGCAGTGTTTCAATCGACTTGAGTAACATCTAAACTTGAGATTTATTCTTGATCATTGCAAGTATCTTCAAAAGATCAATGTATTGTTGTCTGATAATTGCGAAATCTTGACATCATAATTCTAACAACATGACAAACTCATTTAATGACTGAGAAGATTGCATGTGAGAAACTTTTTCTGATTGATTCAACTCTAATGTAATAGAAGAATGATAAGTAGAAGAAAGCATACTGTCAATGTCAATGAAATCGATGTATTGAGCATCATCTCTACTATCTAAAAATTCAGTGACAGAAACATTGAATGATTTTGCTGATGTTGACTCTTGAATATGTGACAATTTGACATCTGACTTCTCGAAGAAAAGATCATTCTCAGAGTTTTCATCTGAAGTAGTGTTTGAAGAAATATTCTCAACAGATTGTAATAACTTGTCTGCTAAAGCATTGATGTTCTAATTCAATTATCAGCAAGCTCAATGTATGTAAATGTTTAGAGTATATCAAGAATGTGCTCAAATAATTGACGTTTTTCTCATCTATCTTCAAATCTTGTCGTAGATTACTAGATTCAGAGATTGAAGCAGTAGTGCTGACAACATCATCTGAAACAGTTATAGAATTCTTCACAGTTGAATCAGTTGAATTCTTCATTCGCTGACGCTTTCAAGAGACTGCAAGAAGCTGCGCGCTTAAAGAGTTTATCATGCATGACATACTGATAGCACTCAGAGTAGAAACTCAAAGCAATAAACTCAAAGCTTTAGAAATGTAATTGAAGAGTAGAAAAGAACTTGAAGAGAGTTTCAAGAAAAGCGACAGAGAGATGCAGAAGAGTAGTGAAAAGAATCATTTCAATAGAAGAAACATTGAAATAGTATAGCAGATTTCATGTCATCAAAAGCTGAGATAGCAGATGCGATTCAAAATAGAGACATGACAACAGAGAAAGTTACATCTTGAGAACTCTCATTGTGTATGTCGATCAGTATTTCGATCTCGAAGACTTCAAAAAAAGCTGAAAATTTGTTAGCTAAAAAAGTAGAAGTATCTCAATGTTACGAGTGTGTCGAGATTGAATAGAGTTTTCTAGCCAACAAGCTCTAGGAATTTTGACTCATGTTGAATCTCTAGCCTCAACACTCTATTCTAGCGCTTTTGATATTCGAGCAAACCTGCTTCGCTCTCTTTGTTTTGCCCTACTATAGATACAGCTCGGAATTCTCTTTGATTTCTTCTGTATTCTTAATATTCTAGTTATAGCTACCTCTATTGATCAAACATTCTATTCAGCTACGCACTATCTCGCTGCAGTGTGGTTAGATTCTAGACACAATCTCAACACTCAAGAGCATGATGATCTCAATCGTCAACTCTTACATCACTTAAACGAGTGATAAAACTCAGAATTCAAACAACTATGTTCTTTTGCAAAAGATAATGCTAGCTGATTGCATGTTGAAAGAATCGAAGAGCATTCAAAGAGTGCTGAAGATGTCAAGAAGATGTAGTCGAGCTGCAATCTTTTCTCTATGCTCAGTATTCTTGAAATTAGAATTAGATGCAGAAGAATCAAACTTACACGACATTGCTGTCATCGCTTTAAATGTTATATCAAAAATCAGAGCAGAGTTGATGATTTGTGATTACGTCTCAGAAGATGTGCAAATCAAGAGAATGCAGATATGAGAATATCATCAAAAGATTGAAGAACTGAACAAGACATCTTCAGATGATGCTGACAGAATATGATGTGATTCTAGATATGAAGATTGATATTTGATGAAAACATGATAAAGTTGATGATGCAAAACATCATTGATTGTGTGACAGAATTTTATCTCGCTTTGAGCTTGAATTCTCTTTCAACTTTACTTTTTCAATTCTCTATCTTTTTCTTTTCTGAGTGACAACAGCAGCAAGACATGAAAACTGTTACTTCTTCTGATGTCTTTACATAATATATTCTGACACTATCATCACGCTCTTTATTCTACGTACATCTCAAGTTCTAACTAATCGATTCTCAATAAATCATGATCGATTCATCAAATTTATCTGACGATGAGAGCAGTCTATCTGCAGATACTTTTATTGACAGCTCTTCTTCAGTAAGCAATTCAAGTCTCACTCAAAGCTTTGATCTGAGCTGATAGCTGCTTCTATTACTGTAGTCTGACAGCGACAACAGCAGCGCAACGTCGCTCGCTACCTCATCATCAACGTCAGATGCTATCTCTTCTTTGACATCAAATGCTACATCTTCTACTCTCTTCATAAGTTGCAAACGACAGCGTGAACTAGCAAATGTCGTTGAGAAGTGCGCAAAAAGAAAAAAGACAAATTCTGAAGTTCAAGCAGTCATGAAGATCATCGCAGCTTCTTTAGCTGCACTTGATCACAAAGTGAGATGAATGATATTGTTGAATTTCAATGACAAGAACATTGATCAATGCATCAAGAAAGCTTATGAAGCTGATATCAACACTGATGAAATTGAATGAATAACTGCTTATCAGAAGGCAAAAGATAATGTTAAATTCTTCAAGAATAAAACTGTGAACAGAATGTTGATACGAGAGAATATCTCTCATGTTTTCAAAGAATACTAAAATACATAAATGCATGTAAAGAAGATGAAAACTATTGAAACTGCGAACAGTGACATGATGTCTGAGATGATCACTTCGCAAAATCTACATTCATTTTTCATCATCAAATTCTTCAAGAAGAATTTTCTCTGAATGTTCAACTTCATGAAAAAATATCTTGATATTGATAGTAGTTCTGACTTGAAAAGATACTATCTGAAAAGTAAGTTTAATTACTTAATACATGATGAATATTACTGATGATTAGTTAGATATTTACGTCAATCTTGCAATTCGATGCAAGCTTCATGATGATTTAGTCGAGAAGAAAGAATCTGAAATCGCAGACAGTTGCATCAAACTTCTGATGTTCTATGATACGATGAATATCAAAATTGAGTTTAATGATGTGAACAAGTTCTGTTTTGATGCGTTCATTGAAAAAGAATCACGACAGAAAGAAGATGTCAAGATACTCAATAAACTGTTATCTGATGACGATGAGAACTATATTCTGTCTGATTCATCTTTCTTCAAGTCAGTCTTACTTTCGATGACTGCTCAGTTCGAATCTACTTCTGCCTGACAGATCACGCTTAAGAAGAAAAGATTGATGAGAAGAGAGATCTAATGCTTGTATTTGCTTGAGCGATGATTATCTACGATATTTACATGATTAGAGAACTTTGCTTTACTGAGTTTCATGATTTAATGACATCATATGATATTCATTTGCTTCAGCGTTGACGCTTCGAGAATTGCTATGATTGAGAATTTGTTTATTGTATTAGCTAAACTATCAAGAAGATATCTATATTATCACAGATTTCTTATCTTATCGACACATATCTTGATCATTCTTCACTTCGACTCGCATTTCAAACTGAGAGTCTTCAGTGATCTTTACTCTCTTCTATCAGCAGATCACAACACTCTCATCACATCAGAACTTTAGAAAAAACGATAAATCAATCAAATGATTCGAACGCTGCGACGGTTCGAGAGATCATCGATGTATACACTGTCTTCTAAAACGAAATAGCTGACGAGTTTGAATCGTTTTATCTTCTAAGTACGGTCATAGATATCGACGATGGCAACATAGTCGATGCCAAGCTACGATATGATAGATTACATCAGTAAGTCTACAATACTAGACTGTTCTAAAAATCGTCTGGTTATTATTGTTCTTTTAATTAGGGTGGTTTTAAGGTTTCTATTGAATAAACGGTGCAGGGATGGTATTATCAACCCTGCAGGCGCCCCTAAGGTACGTATTAACCTCAGGTGTTAGCTTGGTTTTTAGCTCCGGACATTTTGCATGGTCAGCCGAGCTCTAGCTTGGCACCTTCAATGGGTCAGCCGAGCTACATCCTCATGAGGGATGCACACGTGACACAGCACATCACTGACCATGACGATGTGCCACAAGGTGGAAGGTAAGGAAAGGCTCATGCGATAGATCCGGAGCGAGAAAAAGGCCCGTTATTACATTATGCCAACTGTGTGGTGCGCAAGTATGATGGAGAGAGACCGACTGAGAATCCAGCCCCTATCTACCTCGGCCATGGAGCAACGGTACCTTATCCCTTTGGATGTTATAATCTTATCGCTGTAACGGCTTGATGATTGTAAATGATCAATTGATCATACCCTTATGTAAAGCCCTATCCCCCCATCAGCCCCGTGGCGGAGGACGTCAGGCGGAGCGACGTGGGTTACGGCTGGAGCCTGCTCCCCCCCGCCTGCAGCATTGCTCTCGTTTCGGGCGACTTCTCGCACACCTCGAAGACCGACAGCCCTATGTCAGTGAAGCGTCTCCACTTAGTAAGGGAAAACGCCCGATCTTCCAAATTGCTTCCCAGCTGAACATCACATGTTCTCGTGCCTGGATCAAAATCAAAGGACTTGAGACTCGTCGACCCCACGTTGGATTTTGGCAATAGTCAATCATATGCTAGCCACAAATATCCCCGGAGTACATTTACAAGCTACGCAGAGGTAAAGCCGTAGCCCCAACTGCACGAGGTAACGTGGTTCTCATGCTGAGGGGTGCGCTGACGGTGTGTTGCTTAGGACCAGGAGCATGGATCGACGTCGGCGGCGTGCGGCTTCTGGGGTTGTGCTTTAAGGCTTGATCCGCAAATAGTACAACACGCAGAAAACTCCCCACGGGCGACTACGGCCGTAATCTCCAATGCAGTTTAGCGGAAGCAGTCTGCCAGCAATTGGCACTCCAGTCTCCAGCATCCGGATACATATCTCCTCCTCCAAATCCTAGCGGTCGGATGAAGCCGACCGTCAGCCAAATGCGCCATAAAAGGAAAGAATCCTGGTATATTGTGGTACTCCAGGCACCGCTTTCGGTCTATCAATCCACAAGTGTCGGTCCTTGTACCGACGCCCCTGATGTTGTACGGAGGTACAAGTGGTAGGTGCGACTATATCGAGATAAGGCCCCAAGAGAGATCTGCCATCTGTCCCTATAAGGTTATTGGAGGGTCGCCAAGAGCGCGGAAAGAAGGGGCCGGTGATGGGTGGTGGTGGTTGGAAATGGACAGCTCCAGAATCCGGATGGAAACATGCGGCAAGCCATGGAGGATCGGGATATATTCAATTCCAGCACATGGGCATACTGTATTAGAAAAGCATTGATCCCGGGGAGCTGGCCATCTGGGGTACCGTGCTTTGGACGTGCAGGTGGGATGATATGGTTTGGAAGAGCGAGTGGGGATCCAAAGGGTCATCTGGAAGCAGTGCTTTTACTCATACAGTACAATAAGTACGAAACCTTGCCTTACTACTATTGCACACCGTAAGAAGTCGCATATCGACCCCAAAGATTTAGCGTGCCTGCGTGGTTCAATCGAGGTTAAAGCTCCCCCCCCCCGGTCAATAATTGAATCTCGCAATTTCAATGGAGGAGGTAAATACTGCAGCTACCGAGAGAGAGCGAGTATATTGACCACCACTTCTTCCACCTCACCATCATGACCCCACCATCTACATCTCTTCGTTTAAATATGCAGCCGCTCCGGGGGCTGTCAGCTATATGTACGGTTTGTGCATATACAGGCAACAATCCTGACGCATCCGCAACGGTCATGGAAGGGCAAGCCGGAAGATTAGCCCCCAAACCGCAGTGCTTGTAATGCTGCGAAAAACCGTTATGACTGCGTGAGATTTATTGTCTTTACAGCTAGATTACAGGGCCGAGGCCCCCAACAGCCTTACCGGTCGTTGTTCCCCCCATATCATATAGTACGACGTTCAATCCTGTTCTTGAAGAATTCGACCAAGGACCAACACAGGTTGAACGAAACCCGGTGAATCATGTCAGCGATCATGGGTCTGGCGCAAGGCGCCAGTGTGGTCCAGGATGAATTGGCTTTTACGGAAGCGGAAGAGAGGGATCTAGGCGAAGAACAAATGGATGCTGCTACGGAGGGCATCACCGACCCGGCCTCGAAGGATAAATCAAATACAGCAGACCCTGGGAAAACCTCAAACCCGTTGAAGGCACGCAAAAGAACCAAGACAGGCTGCCTTAGTAAGTTGTAGATTTAGGATCTTTGGAGTTCACCAAGGCTGATCGGAGACAGCATGTCGCAAGCGAAGGATTAAGTGTGGGGAAGAACGGCCAACGTGCAGCAATTGTGTCAAATCCAAACGCAACTGTGAGGGTTATACCCCTCGGGTCATATTCAAACACCCCCATGTTGCCTTTCGTCCTACCGATGGGACCCCTCCAGTGCATACGGGCCAGTTTCGGACCGTGCCGAGTCAAGATGAAAACGCTGGCCACTTTGGGCGCCAGCCAGTTACCTCTGGAAGCCATGTTCCGCTACCTTTCATTGCACCGCGTCCTCCAAGTCAAGAAGAGCAGGCTGCAACGCAAGGCATGGGTGGCATGTACCAGACATTGCCTAGCGGTCAATATGGATTCGGTTTTACTCCAGATGGTCAATCGTATTCGAGCAGCGATCTACCTCCTCGAATACCTCAACACCTACTTCGTCAAGGAACTTCGTTCGAAAGGGGCTTCGTCACTCCCAAAACAGAGGGGTCCGCCGGGAATTTGTCGTATTCGCCATCACATCCTCATTTCCAACATCATCAAAGCACCGGCGAAAGCGATAGTGGAATCGATATGAACTATACGGGATTCCAACCCGACTGGTCACAAGCCTCTCCCTCCTCGACTATCGTGCCCAGTAGCTTTATGGACGGGCAAACGAACGGAGTTAGCCCCATAGTCGGCGATATGACAACACAGTATTGGACTGATCCGACAATCCAAGCATTGTTGGACGCTCAGGCTGATCAAGGTCATCCTACGAATTGGCATTCCACAACTCCAAATAAGCCTCAGGATGACTATCTAGCCTCCTTGCCTCAAGCAAGACAGAGATACCAGCAGCCGAACGACGCATTGCTCAATTGTGGTCCCACTAGGGCAACGATCAAGACTGATTCACAGTATAGTGGCTTGAAAGGCAATGGTAAGCACCAAGCCTTTTTTCAATGTAGTTAGATTGCATTTCGATTCAAGTAGCTGCGGATAATGTGTAATATATAATCGTCGATTTACTGACGGGCTCCTTGCATGTAGGGTTGAGTTCAGCTAATGTACTTCGTTATCCTGATTCCTATGCGCGGAATCCTACTGCCGGTAGAATTGATACACATCGGGCTAAACAGGCCTTTCCACCAGACTCTCGGCCCGAAATTGATGACCCAGAAGATGACTATTTCGATGTTGAATCCGATGCAGATACTGCGGTGGACGGTCACATTGCAGGCACCCCAACCCATGACCTTGGTCTGATGCTGGCAATCTCAGCGAGCCAAGGCGACAAAACCTTTAGATCACTGACCAACTATTTGAACGAGCCGAACGTCCTTGCGTCTTACCATCCAACGTACTCGGCTTCCCCACTGATGGATCCCCAGACTGCCCGACTGTTCTGCCATTTTGTGACGTCTTCGGCTCCAACTCTTTCCAGCTGCGAGCGTCATCCTAATAATCCCTCCATAATGTTCTCAGGCGCTCCAGTCCCTCTTTTCCAACGATCCCTTTGGACCTACTCCTTACCGATGCTAGCGCTCTCGCATCAAGGGCTGCTCCATGCAATGTTGGCAATTGCGAGCTTACACATAGCGAAGCTCCAGCACACTTCTCCTACCCCTTCTCTGAAGCACTACCACTACGCCTTGCGGCGTGTCTCGAAAGCCATCAGCCAGCCCTCGAAACGGAATCTCGTGGCAACACTTGCTGCCACACTACTTCTTGGGTGGTATGAAATTACAACCGCGGAACACAATAAGTGGAACAGCCATCTGGCTGGTGCTAGACAGTTAATCATGGACATCGACTTCGCCGGTATGACCAAGAGAGTAAAAGCACATAAAGCGCAGATAGCGGCCAATCATAGGAATCGCTTCTATGATGGTTTCGCATATGGTTATCAACAGACCTATATGCCTACGAACGATCTCAACGATCCCTCATTGAATAACGAAAATGGTCTTGACGAAAATTTAATTAGTACGATTATGGGATGGGACACCCGTTATAGTGACTACGGCCAGGTCATTGAAAACGAGGAACCTGCACGAGCTTACAACAAACCTCTTACAGAAAAAGAGATTGAGACCTTCGAGATGCAATGCGATCTCTTTTGGTGGTATGCAAAGCAAGACATGTATCAGAGCATCGTCAGCGGTAATCGTCTATTGTAAGTCTAGAAATCCTTCGAAGGTAACAAAGTGGAAGGGGCTGATCCCCAAGTAGACTCTCTTACGACCGATGGAGCCACTGCCCCCCGAGAGCACCAATTGGTAAATTGGACGCCGTACACGGAACCACGGATCATCTTCTTTTACTCGTGGCTCGGATTGCCGATTTCGCTGGAAAGGATCAGCCAAGGAAAAGGAAGGTAGCAGAATTAAAAGAACGACAGCAAAAAGCTCAGCAAGCCGCTGCGATGGGTGCACAAGCAACAAGAGCCCCCAACCTAAGCATGCCTCCACCCCAAAAACCCATGTACGGCATGATGCCCGATATGGGCCCGGTCCGCCTACCTGCCGGCTTCGACAACGACCGCCGCGCCCGCATCCCCACCGCCATCCCCCTCAAAGACCAAGAGCTTGACGCGGCAACCCGAGCCGCCGAAGCCGAATGGGCCGAAATCTGCAACGCCCTCGACACCTTCGAGGACGCCTTGGGCCCAGACTACCAGCCCCTCTCCTCCGAGCACATGCCCCCCTTGTCCACCCCCTTTGGCCCCGCTCTCTACTACCGCACCTACCCCATCCACTGCGTCTGGACCCTCTTCTACACCGGCCGCATCATCACCGCCCGCTGCCAGCCCTCCATGCCTCCCGCCGCCATGATCGCCGCCGGCGTCGCGGCCCCGCGTACAGCGGGCTGGGCCAACACCATTGGCCGCATCTGCGCAGGCCTCCAGCCCGTCTCAACCGAAAACACGCTCAACCCGCGCCACGGTGCCGCGCTCATGGATACGTGCATGGCGCTCTTCCACGCCGGCGTCCAGTACCGTGACGCCGCGCAGCGCGGCTGGACCATCACCAAGCTGCGCGACGTGGCGCGCCTCACCGGCTGGCAAACGTCTGCGCTGATAGCCAGCGGCTGCGAGCGCAGCTGGATGAAGGCCGCGGAGATGGGGCGCGGGCCGCCATATACCAGGACGATGAGCGCGAGCGCGGTGGACGATCGGGTGAGTGGGCGGGCGAGAGACGGGGAGAAGGGGCCGCCGAAGGATAATAACGATCGGAGGTTTATCACGGTCAATCCGGGGACAAGGGTGTATTGGGCGTTGGGGATTTTGGGCATGGAAGAGGATATGAAGGTTTTGGATCTGAAAGGGTGAAGGGTGAGTTTTCGAGAGAGGAGGGAGACTGGGTTAAGATATCGGTGCTGATTTTTCGGGGGGGGAAGTGGAGATATGTCGATCGGATTTGGGGGGGGCTAAGTAACAACGAAGGTTTGGGATACCTCTTACGACAGAAATGAGCATGGCGAAAAGTTTTTGGGAGTTTTTTTTTTGAGGCGAATAGGGGGGGGGGGTTGGGGGGAAATGAAGAATAACGAAAAACAACACCAAAAGTTGGAGGAAAGATGATGATGGGGACGGGGTGTGTAGGATGATATATATAGGGATGCATATACATGCGAAGTCATACAATACAATACAATGCAATGCAATCGAGGCACTCTTCTTCTGCTCATTTGAATTGTGATTATGTGGTGGATGAAGAGGGGATTTTCCTGCGCCGGTGGATTGGACTGGGGGCGTTTTTTTGCTGGGAATGGAAAGTCATGGTGGTTGTGATGAATAGGGGGATTATGATGGAGGGGGTTTTGGCGGAAAGGGGATGGGTGGTGGTGTGGATGGGGGGCGAGGTGAGAAGGAAGGGTGGGGGAAGGAAGTGGTAGTAAGGAGATCGATTGGTTTGTTTTTGTTTTGGCTGGGTGTTTAAAGCTTGGCGGATGGGGGAGATGGGAGATGGGGGGATGGGAGATGGAGGAGGGGGGAGGTGGGGGATGGGAGATGGGAGATGGGAGATGGGAGATGGGAGATGGGAGATGGGAAATGGGAAATGGGAGGGAGGGACTGGGGGAATGAGGGAATGAGGGAATGATAAGGTGGGTAATGAATGGGAGGAGCTGTTATGGTATTGAAGAATCATAGAAGTTATTCATGCCTTTGCAGCGGTTCGCTTTTCTGTTCTTCGCAGGCACGCAGGCACGCCCACGCTCCTAACTCGTAGGTAACCTCCCCACCACCTCTGCCATCTCCCCGTCGCTATAGATCCGGAACCCCTTCTCCCTTGTCACGCTCGCCAGCTGCACGTTCTTCGCATCCAGCTTCTCCTCCATGACTTGCTTCAGCGTCTTAAGCACCATTGTTTCGGCTTCGGGCAGCGTGAGGGATTTGTGGAATTCGTTTTGCAGCTCTGCTTGCGCGCCTTCGGAGCCGGAGCCGATGGCTTTGGCGTCGTAGCGGTAGAAGGTTCCGGAGGGTTCGGCGTGGTATCTGTTTTTTGGGGGCGGGGGGAGGTTAGTGGGTCGTGTTGGGGTGGGAGAGGGTGTGGAGGGAGTTGGGGAGGACGTACAGTTGCGGTCCTTCCTCGTCGATCCCAGCGATCAAGAGCGCTACTCCGAATGGCCGGCTCATGATACTCTCCTCGCCCTGGGCGCCCTCGCCAAACCGCAGCGCCAAATCGCAAATCGCCTGTGTGCAGCTCTCGACCCTCAGCGGTTCGTTGTAGTTGAAAGCGTGGTTCTGGCTCTCGACGCGGGCGTGCTCGACCATAGAGCGGGCGTCGGCTTGTAGGCCGGACATGGCACAGCCGATGTGGCGGTCTATCTCGACGATTTTTTCGACCGAGGAGGTTTCGAGGAGGGTGGAGGTGACGCGTTTTTCAACGCCGAGGATTACGCCTTCGCTGGTGGCGACCTGGGGAAGAGGAGATTTAGCTGGTGTTGTTCCAGGGAGGAAGTAGAGGGATGGGTACCCCTATGGCTGTTGAACCTAATTTGATGGCTTCGAGGGAGTATTCGACTTGGAAGAGGCGGCCTTCGGGGGAAAAGGTGCTGTAGGTAGTATTAGATTTGAGAATCCGTATAAAGAGTACGGGGGACAGACTTTATGCCCCGATCTAGAAGCTACATTAGTATGCAGATAGCTATTTCGAGGATATTGAGAAGCTTACCATATTCTGATCTGGCAATGAACATTGTGATAGAAGCAGGAGAGATGAGCGAGGATGTTCAAGCGTAATACCCCTCTTAGTAGCAAGCTTTGCCTTCCACAGTCCAAACTCTGCCGTGATCAAGACGTGGAGAGCAAATTAGAGAATTGATGTACAGATAGAGTAAAGTAGGCAGAGTGTCTACGAAACACAGAGCTAGATGACGCTAGTCCCAGAATGGACAAATATTTTCCGCGCTTCAAGGTCGCGTTCTGCCCGCATCCACTTCGCAAGCTCAAACCAATTGTTTAGCAACTTCAATGCTAGAGCGAAGTATACATTCGTCTCCTTGCCTCATGCGCTACCAAAATGTCCGGCTCTGCAAACCCTCGAAGCGCGCCGAATAACGACAGACGAACCTCCGCAACAACGAGCGCGAAACCCCGCGTTCCTTCGTCTCGTACTGGAACTAAAGGTCGGCCTGGCTCCGCAGGAGAGGTCCAACCAGATGACTCTGCCAGCAATGCGCCTCATCGGAGAAAACCTTCGGGACCAGAAAGAGCTCATGGATCAACTCGGACTGCAACTGAAAGGCGGACGGAGAGGGTCACCGATACGACGAGGGAAAATGTTCGAATTCGGATACGGAGTCCGGTCAAAGCTGCTGCTGGTGAGGATAGGGGAAGCTGGACCTCAGAGTTTCGAAAGTCACCGAGGCCTAGTAGTCCAATATCGAAGTCTTTACCTTCACCCAAGAAAAAAGAAAAGGAACCACCACGTAGGTTGAAGCCCTCATAATTGGGCGTTCAAAGTAAATTGTGCTGACTCGCTTGCATCTCAGCGTCCTGGAAGCCAGAAGCAAAACTTGTAGAGCCTACGAAAGCGCCTCTCGCCTCCCGTGTCTCCAAACCCCCTCTCTCAACTTCAATGCCTCAGTCGCTTGAGCCCCAACCGTTGAAAGAACTGACGTCTAGTGCACAAGAAGTTGCGATACTGGACGACATATTGTTCGTGCTTATGGGCTACGAAGGGCAATACATTCGATTCAAAGAATCCTACAAGCCAGCCGAGGAAAAAGAGCGTCTTGCTGGACCAAGCTACCGAATGTTACCAGGCTTGGACCCCAGTCTACGAGATCTTGCGAATTCTATACTGAAGATGGCAACGTACTACGGCGCAATGGAGGCATTCGTGGAGGTGCAAAGTAGACAGGAATTTGGTGCTATTAACCACGCATTATGTGCCTCAATTCGTAAGCTGCTCAAGGATTACCTTGTACTCATTGCACAGTTAGAAAATCAAGTCATCAGCAATAGCTCATTCACCCTACATTTGTTACACTTACATACGCTTCCCACGAGTCATATGATGTTCCAGCTCTACACCCTAGGTCAGGAGATATTACAGAGAAATTCTCTTCTGGAGGAAAATCTAGATGACTCTGCAGATTTCGACGATGTCGATAACATTCTTGAGCAGCTTCGCGAGGGTGGCGATCTAGCCCCTGGGAGCATGGCCACGAAGGTTTGCAAGGGAGGAAATGTCATACGCCTACTCACAGAGCGCCTCTCTTTCATGTCCGGAGATCCCGCAGCAAGGACTTTGCTTCAGACTTTGTTACGAGACTCTAGCCGACCGTATATGGCCATGTTGAATGAATGGTTGCATCATGGTGGTATCAAAGACCCTCATGCCGAGTTCCTGGTTAAAGAGCAGCAGAGTATTAAGCGGGAGAAGCTGGAAGAGGACTATACTGATGAATACTGGGAAAAGAGATATACTATTAGAGATGGCGACGTGCCTCCACAGCTCGAAGGGGTCAAGGATAAAGTGCTACTGGCGGGAAAATACCTCAACGTAGTAAGAGAATGCGGTGGAGTGGACGTCAGCATAGAAGTCAAGGACGTGCCAAAATCCTTCGACGATCCTCGATTCCTGGACAACGTCAATGCCGCTTATGCTCACGCCAACTCTTCTCTTCTTAAGCTCTTGCTTACCACACACGCGTTATCAGATCGCCTTCGCTCCATGAAACATTACTTCTTCCTCGACCGATCGGACTTCTTCACTTACTTCCTGGATCTCGGCGCTTCAGAGCTGAGGAAACCCTTTCGAGCAGTCAATGTTGGCAAGCTACAGTCTCTCTTAGATCTGGTACTCCGCCAACCTGACAGCGTAGCCGCTCTCGATCCTTTCAAAGAAGATGTCAAGGTGCAGATGAACGACGTAGGCCTCACCAAATTCCTAATGGGCGTTGTGAATGTCCGAGGAATAGATCAAGATGCACCAGACGAAAGCCTAGACCGCTACAGGACGCCAGCCACGCAGCCATCTGCCGAGGATCATGAAAGCAGCATGACAGGATATGAAGCCCTCGAATTCAAATTTTCCGTCCCTTTCCCGCTGTCCCTCGTCATAAGCAGCAAAACCGTCCTCAGATACCAAATCCTATTTCGCTATCTCGTATCCATGCGCCATCTCGAGGGTCTCCTTGTCAACAGCTGGGAAGAACACCACAAAGTCCTCAGCTGGACTCACCGCAGCCCCGACCCGAAACTCGAGCGATGGAAGCGAAGAGCTTGGACGCTGCGAGCAAGAATGTTGGTGTTTGTCCAGCAATTCACGTACTACTGCACCTCCGAAGTCATTGAGCCAAACTGGCACAACCTCATGGCTCGCGTCAACGGGGATAGCACGAACGGCAGAGATGGATCAACACAGAAAGTCACAAGGACGGTGGACGAGTTGATGGAAGATCATGTCGACTTCCTCGATACCTGTCTCAAAGAGTGCATGCTCATGAACTCCAAACTCCTACGTGTAAGCCCCCGCCTTCCCCCTCGATCTCATCCCAAAAGCTGACCACCATACAGATCCACTCCAAACTGACCTGGGTCTGCCACCTCTTCGCCACCTACACCACCACCCTCTCCCGCCAACTCTTCTCCGCCTCCCAATCCCTCGCCGGCACCCCAGCTGCCACAACCTACCTAACCGCGCAATTCGCCACCCGCCACCGCCCGGTCCCTGAAGACCTGCTCAAGTTCGACCCCGACCGATTGGGCAAGTTGGACGATATGATGGACAAGTACGAGTATAATTTCAACCATCATCTGAGGCTGTTGCTCGATGCGCTGGATTATTATGCGGCGACGGAGACGGTGGCGTTAGGGCGGTTGTGTGCGCAGTTGGCGGCGGCGGGGGAGAGGGGCGGGGAGGAGGGAGGGAGGGGGGGTTTTGGTTGACGTGTTCTTGTTGTTTTTCTGAACGGGGGAAGGGTGTTCGTTTTGATGGGAAGGAAGGAGGCAAGCGTGGCGTCTCAGGGCGTTTATATATACGAAGCAGCTGGGCATGAGACATTACGGGTTAAGGAGCATGAGGTATGAGGTCCTATACGAGACTTGAACGAAAGATGGCTTCCTTAAGCTACCTTCATAATCAAAATCGCCTGTATGGAAAAGCATGTATCACTTTGTTAGCACGAAAAGTTTCGGCTTCATCTCCGTCTCCAACTCCATAGTATTTAATTCAAGGACAGTCAGTCAGAGATCAACAATACATCAATTGTACTAGGGAGAGAGATTCGCGATAAAATCCACGGCTTTTGCCGTGACTTGGGCGATTGGAATTGGGATTGTCTTGTCCTTTGGGTACGCGTCCAGAAGATTGGCCGCATCGTTCTCGAAAGCGAAGCGAGACCACAACTGCAATCAAACATGGCGGTTGACCGTCCTCGAGCTATCGTCTCAGCGGGAAAACAATCTCGGTACGAAGAATTCGCCCCTCGGCGCTCGTCTCAGCATTTTGGCGGACGAGATTGTATCCCAGAAGCGAATAATGATAGCTATCCTCCCAATTTTTATCCTCATCCTCCTGTGTCTTGATTCTCGCCGGTCTTCTCTTGTTTTGGGCCTGCAATTAGATACCTTGGATCGATATCTTTATTCCAAAGAAGTTTAGTATCTATAACTTCCTCGTCCACGCTGCGTTGGAGAGCCATCTGTTGTTATGTGTTCAAAGCACAGCCATGAAGCGAGAAGCCAATCTTCTCTACCGGAGTGTGGCCTCAACTCAGCGCCTCACCGCCATCATGCTCTCAACTACATGTCGAAATAAGTCTACTTGTTTCGAACGTTTTATTTTTGAACCTATATTGGAGGGAAGCACCTTGTGATCTCCAGTGAGATCCTTGCAATTGAGGCGTGGGTCCAATGGCCGAATCATGTAAACAGTGGAGAATGCCGCTGATGGAGAGATGGGTACTAGGAGTTGTCACACCAATGCGAAAATTCCTTATGTGTCGCGGTTATGGCAACCTTGCTCCCGTGTCTAAGCTTTCTCTGGATGTTTCAGTAAGGTGGTCCGAACAAGAGCGCATATCGGGAAGTTCTCCTTGTGATACTTATATTAGACACGCAAAGACAGACTTCAATACTTAAAACGTTGGGTTTGTGGACCTTAATCAGGCTCCAGTGTATAATTGTGAGAGCTACGACATCTACAGTGCCAAAATCTTAGAAAGACTTTCGAAAGATTTATCAAACCGATCGCGCGATGCGCACAATTAATTTCTTGCGTTGGGCGATGCTCCTATACGCTTCACCAAACCTCACATCTGCTCAGCAAAGTAAACAAAGACAAAATCTTTTAGGCCATGGCAAAGCTAACAAAACATCGTCTAGCGCCCAACGACATCCTTCAAAGCGGCCCCTACGTAATCCAGCTCTGCGGTGCCAACGCGCAGTACGTAAAGCAGGACCTCGACCTGATCTGGAACGCACTGCAAGGCGTCATCGCCGATGCCCACTACGGCACATCCAGTCCGGCGTATCGAGCCTTCTTCAAAGACTCCATCTACGACGCCTTCGTCGACGAGATGTTCACGAACATCACTACCGGCGCGTCCATTCAAAAGCTCAACGCCAATACTCCAGCGTCTCCAGCCATCACATGCATAACAGGTCCTGATATAGTTGTTGAGCACACCGCAAGCGGCAAGAGCGATCTCTGGAGCGTATGCGCAGACAACCCGAATTTCGCGGCGTTCTACCGTTCAGGCACAAATTGGATATTCCTCTGTCCCTTTTTCTTCCAGCTCGTCCAAAGACCGGTTATTGCTCCAGGCCGGACATCAGTCTGTCCCATCGTATCTGGGAACCAATTCCGGGGCAAATGGGGCTTACTGGTGCAAAACCAGATGTATATACTCATGCACGAAAGTAAGTTGTTATCGGAGTGACTACTTCCCAATTTGTACCGAGTCTTGAACTGCAGGACATGTTTCTGGGAGCACTCTCCTCAAATTTTTGCTCCAGACATGTCTCATCACTCCGAAACCCGCCTTGAAGAAAATTAACGCTGACTCCTCAATTGGCGGGCAGTCCTGCATTTCTACCTCGGGAACTCGCCGCCACCGGCCACGAATTCGGCGACGGAGGTCAATGATATCAATGCCGCGTTTGAGCTCTCGAGCGTCGACACGATCAGCAATGCGCAGAGTTACGTATTCTATGCTGCTAGTAAGTTTGACCGTCTGGTCAGCGCTGCAACAATGTGTGACAACTCAACGGGCGAATGCTGAGATACCGGTGATCATAGTGGTAGCGAACAATTGCAAAAAATTCCCTACGGCTACGGCTGATGATCCCAAACACTGTAGAGGAAGGTGTTTGAAGCAGCTTGGAGGGCCGGCGTACGACATTGTTGATGTGCAAGGGACGTTGGAATTCAACGGTGTGACGGTGGATCAGAACGCGGTGCCGTAATTCTCTTTACTCTCCAGTGGGAAGTCTCGAGGAGAGCGAGCCCGGATGGGGTACTTGATCCGCACCTGCATAGGTTGACACTTCTTAGAAGGCATATTGCGCTGAGAAAAACATGTACTCCAGATAAGGATACCATTGGTTGCGTCGAGCGGAATCGTTGATTTGTCTGTATTCTCGATATTTACACCTCTTTGCATTGAATTGGAAAAAACCAAAAAGACCATGGCCTGATAGAGCATCGGCTTGGTTTAAAGCCCGGGATTGCGGTCAATACCTCTGCTCATCTAAAGGCTTGAAAGTTCCCGAGGTTTCACAAAGTTGTTCTCTCCTAAGCAAATCTCAGAAATTCGAGCACATCACTCCGCGTTGGACTCGCGAGATTGAAAGATCCTGGTGTACTTCCCCGTATTCCAAAATACGAATGCATTTCGCACAAAGCTTCCCCCCCGGGATTCAACAAACCCCGAAGCTGGAGACCGCGCTTGGAAAACCCTTCCCTCGCCGATTTTCCCCTAAACTCTAGCACATTCTGGAGATATTAAGGTCGCATCTGCACGGTTTCTTGTTTTTGACTTTCAATCGAGGCATATCAAAGTTTCAGACCATGTTGTGAGAGTGATGATCGGGTAGCAGGATGCCTAGACGTTAGTGATGCAGAAGCCTAACCATCGCCAGGAAAACGTAAGTGTTGTCTGGAACCTTGAGCCTGAATGGGTTTCTGAAGTTTGTAAGGGGGCATGGAGAGGCAGATTCGCGGTGGGTATGGATGGCATGTATGAACACCGACCGTTGACCTGCTCGCACATAAATAGTTTTTCTGCAATATGAGTATACAGCAATATATAATATCCTGGGTATCGTCGCAAGCGTCTAGGGAACACGAATGTTTGATCACGACTCTACTCGAAGAGCCAGCTTGACTGGAGGCTATCGGCAAGCGGAGTGGAGGCATGGAAAGGCGTAGAAGGTGGCAATTGCCACCTCGTTGCCACCAATTACCAATAGCTCCGGCAACAAGGTGGAGAACATGGGGATAAATAGGGAGTCCATCCCCATCCATGTTTTCCTTCTAATACTTCGGATTCAGCCAAAAACGCGCTTTTGCCCCGCCCACCTACTCCATAGATTCAGTACAGAAGGAGTGCTTGGCACCTCTGGGCGGCTTCTGGGCCAAAATTTGGCTGGGGCCTGCCAAGGGGCGCCGAGTTTGCCCAAAGAAATGTACATATGTTTATCGTTCAAACGGAGTCGATGCACGATAGCTTTCCAGACCCCGTCTCCTACATTTTCATGAAGATCCTCCCATCAACCTGACCAACCACATTGCAGCTCTAACCCTCTAACTCCGTCTCTCCTAACTGTCTCGCCGGCTTTGCCAGCATCTCTTCCTCAACCTTCCACTTCCTCATCAGTCTCTCATCAGCCGTAATCACGATCGCTCCAACTTCAGGATCAAGCGCATAGCTCCTTGTCGTGGTATTCGACGAGCTAATAAGCGTAGCTCTGGGACCATCTGCAGCGCCGTTGTCCTTAGGTAGCGTTACCCAGGGCCTCTTAGCATGATATGTCCATCCATTTTCTGCCTCACGATATCACGCTGCCATTAACGGAGCTGGATGTTCTTCTAGCAGGCGGCTTGTAGGAAGCGGAGAGAAGAGTGAATGTATGCTGCTGCCAGCATGCCAGAGATTTTTTAGAGTCGAAGACACAATCAGCGTAGCGGAGAGTCAGAGTTGAGCCTGGAGCTGACGTTGGCAGGGAGATAACTAGCTGCTCAGCGCGACTTTCGTATAGGACCGGGGCTTGTTTTCTATCCAGAACAGGAGCCTTCAGTGCAACATGTACTTGGGAAAAGGCAGGCACATCACGATTCACATATCCAAGTATTTTTCTTTGAAAACCCCACGGATCGCTGAATGTCGGTGATCATGCCTCAAAATGAGTCAGAAGCGTAACTGGTCGTCAATCGTCCAGCATCCGGAGGTATTGCCCCTCAAGCAAGAAGCGAAGAAACGTAGTAGTAGATTCACAGAGGCCATTCATAGGTTCAGAAATAGAGACTGAACGGAATGAAAGTCTTCGTTATGGAACACACAGAGTTGAGACCCAGTTTGGAGGAGTTTATCACGTGACTGGCGTGCCATACCGGTAATGGGGGCATGGCAAGGTGCCTGCAGCGATGCTAATGCGCAAATGTGAAACCATCGGAGCGATAACCAGGTGAAGAAGAGAGTTACTACTGAGCGCCGGACACCACTCATGCATTGCAAATCGATTAATCCATGGCTGAGCCAGAAAATAGACTCCTTCGCAGATTATCGCCATAGCCACCTCGTTTGTGGGAATAAAATTGCTGAACCATGCATCAAAGCTTAATGTTAAGCCGGGCGCTGGCACAGGAATGAATATAATCGTCTGACCAAATGTTGTACTAGAATGAATGATAGGTTCGCTGTCGGGGCGATTCCTTGGCTTAAGCAGTCCGCATTATCTCGGCAAGCTGCAAGTGTCCCCAGCTGCATTGTGTTTTCCTGTAGGTTGTGGAACAGTGGAAGTTGCGAGTCATAATTCGCAAGGCAGACTACATGACGATGAATAATGTACTCGTCAAGGGCAGAAAGTTTAGCTTTGTCGGTAAGGGGCTCCGTTGAGATTCAGTTAGACAAGTGGTCGATTAGGGTACTGGCAGTACGTGTAGACTTGTACCGCGCTTTCGTACCGGGATGTAGAACTCCAGGGGGCAGCTTTTCGCGTCACTGGTGGAGTAGTACAAGTGAGGGCTGCTTGAAACGCAACGCGACTGGTATCCTTCGTCTAGCTTTGGCGTTGAATGTTATCTGCATAGTAAAATTTCTAATGTCCGACCTTTCATGGCAATTTCCATAGACCTGGCAAAGGTCGGGAAAGACAAGACGACCCGAATTCAAAGGTAAGATCATGTATGATTGCCCATGCACATGGCGAGCACGCTCCGCAGCGTTGGATTGCAGTCTAGGATTCGACACGCTCGTCCAGGGGCGTAATATCTCCGTTAAGTAGAGTGGTTTGAGGATCGAGACGGCATTAGCGTTGTCATGCGCTGAGGTGACATGCACGTAGCCCATTGCGGATGGGACGAAGGCTTCCAACTCCTGTGTTTGCAATCATCTGGGAAGTAGTGCTGCCATCTACACGGGGCAAGCTTACTTGAAATCGCCAAGAACGCATCTAGGAAGATACCGCTGTCAATGAAAGTTGGTAGGATGTTTGTTCGGAATTCAAACCTCGTATTCATTGTGGGGAGACTGAGAGCTGTCTTTCGAATGCCAAGCGAGGCAACAGTGTTTGTCATCCAGGAACTTGCAGCCGCCGGTGGAACCGTTGAAGGAGTCTCACCGGTGTTGAGACGACCATCGCAGCTCTGGGAAGGCCTCTTTGATTGCCCCTGAAGATTCACATTTGTGCCACACTGCCCAGCCATTGACGGAAGACCCAGGGCCATGTCATCGGATAGAGGAAACTGTAGAGCTACTGCATGGGGTATCCGCAGACTAACGCAACCCCATAGCATAGTCTGAGAACTGCTCTAGAACTGTTTGTGGTGCAGCTAACTATTTAGCTTCGCATACAGCCAGATTTGCACTTGAAGATTGCCATTGCTAGCCACGGTCTCCAAGTCATCGACTTTTGGACTTTTCGACCACCAAGAGTACCCTGGCAACCGTTCGTCGGGGCATCTCAGAATACTAGGGCTGCTTGTACTGTCCCGTCACCGAAATTACAGAGGGCAGCGATGCAGTAGTCTCAAATAAAGGAGATGTGTCCGTCCGAAGATCTGACTGGAAGGGATCGTAATGGCATTAGCTGCAGACAACTCTTGGCCAATGATGGTTTTCTGTGCTGGCGCGAGCACCGTCTGGGTCTGTCGAGTAGCAAGAGTAAGTAAACCGGTGAACAGTGTGTCCGGTGACTCTTCAGTGTCGATATTGATTGGTCTTCTATACCGGCGAGAGAGCCAAATATGATCAAGTGATCCCAACTGCACAGTTTTGCTGCAGCAATGAGAATAGACTCACCCACTTGCGCGATTGCGATCTTACCTGAAGTGTTAGAGGGTTATATTGTTACTTACCGCGGTACAATTGCTCCGGCCATTAGTGCCGCAACAATAGATATCCATAGCAACATTATACAGGATCCTTGGCCAGAGCATTGCCTAGTTCAACAGGATGCAAGATGGCCCCGTGATAGGGCTTCGCAATGGATCATGTTGTAATATGCCAGCGAAGCCGTAGGAACCTTTCCAGTCAAAGGCCCCTTTTCTGACCTAACAAGAAGGCCGCCTCTGCATAACCACCTAGGCTGCCTTGTTTTTGTTGTATCCTTTCTTCAATGAACAGCATTGTACACTTCAAGAAAGAAGGATATAGAAGTACAAATGAGATGAGATGGTGTAAGTCATGCACAGCAACCTGTGCCTCTGAGCATCGCATGCCATCATGTGTACTGACATGTTTCATTTTCGTCACCTAGAGATCCACAAGCAAACACAACGGCAGTCGACAGCCAGTATTTGCGGCTTGTTACTATCCACGGACGAGACTTCCAGCAATACTCAATCGACAAATCAGTTCACCTTGTTCCTGTCGATGATGTGGGCATATGTCCCACCAGTATAGTGACAAGAGAAACAGCTCACATGTTCGTAGGAAGAAGCGGACCGACTCGAGACTCAAAACCAGGTGCTCAACATTGTCTTCGATGGCAGGTTGATCTTCCCACCTATCAACTCTGTTAAAAGTGTCCTGGACTGTGGATATGGTGCAGCTTCTTGGGCAATTGAAGTGGCTGAGAACAATCCCGATTGCACCGTACGACGTCTCAACCTTGTCGTCATTGATAACTGACCTTCTCCAGGTCATCGGTGTCGATATCTCACCCCACATGAAGCCTGACAATCTCCCAGATAACTTTTGGCCACAGGTATGCTGTCATCAGTTATCTAGCAAGTAGCGCGAGGTTCAATAAGAGAGAGCGAGTATATCGTTTGGGGTCTAGTGCCCACGTCGCCAACATTTGAAGCACACCGTAGCCTTGTAACGGTCAAGCCAGGACTCCGAAACTATCTTATACCCAAGGGACTATAGCCGGACTCATAGATCAAAATCCTCTAATTACCCAAGTCCCACTGACAATTAGCTATTGTGCTTCTCATCAGGAATCTTCCCTCACCACCTGGACACCCTGTCCTCGAAGCTAGGCGCTATTGTACAGCTTTTGGCCCTTCTTTAAAAATGCGAAACCTTGGAGCAACGATAATGACAGCTAGTGTTACGTGGAACAGATGAATATGGCTAACATCTTACATTGTAGCTCGACGACATTAATGAACCCTTCACATTCAACAGAGATAATTTTGATCTAGTACAATCGCGACTCGTAGGCGGTGGTATCAACAGGCCTCGATGGGCAACTTATTTCAGGGATATCAAGAGGTAAGCCACATCGAACCCGGTTTTTGGTCTTCCATAACCAAAGCAAAATCATACGACCACTCTGAGGGAACAGACGCTGACCTCCGGAAGAGTCTTAAAGCCTGGAGGTTGGGTACAGGTTATCGAATGTTATTATATGTGCCAGTCGGACAACGGCTCGATCACCGAATCGCACGCTATCCGGCAGTGGAGTAATGCGTATATGAGATCGCTCGATGGGGTTAAAGATCCGAGAGCCCCTTTGCAATTGCAAAGCATGCTCACAGCTGCTGGATTGGTCAATGTTGAAAGCCAGATGATCCCTTTGCCGCTCTGTGGATGGTCCAACGGTACGTTGAAGCGAGCTCATAAAAAATTGTATACCCATCACGGTTCACAGATGGGTCTTTAGAAATATAGTCCTGCACACTCCAACTGACTAAGACGTGTTGCAGATCCCAGACAGCGTATGATTGGGAATGCAAACAAGGATAATGTCCAACAGGCTCTTCGGACTCTAGCTGTCTTCCCATTCACTCGGCGTTTGGGTATGACGATGGAAGAGGTAGATTTGCTTGTGGACCGAGCTCGTGCTGATGCCGCCAATCCAAGTTTAAAGGCATATTTTCCGTTGTAAGTGTTCCTAGCTTTAGGTTAGCTTTTCTCATGGACTCATCATCGAGTAGGTATGTCTGTATTGGTAAGAAAGCAGGTGGATGATCTTGGGATGGAAGATGAAGCGTTCCCATCAGGAGGTGACGCTCGTTGAGAAGGTTGAGGGTGGGTTGTTGAAGCTGGACACTTGAAGGGAGTGGGTGTGTGCAACATGTCCCACATGACGAAACGGCTGACTGTAAGCACTTTCTGAGAAGCATGGTGTCTTCGTATCTTGCTCTCAATTTTCACGCCCAATTCACTTGAGCATTTGGCTCGTACTTGGGTCAGTGACCATACAACATCAACGCACTCTTATACAAATGGCAAGATGCTGCAATTGACGTCATTAGCAATTTGAGACTGACCAAAGGCGACCTGTATGATGCGGTGATGGAGCCTTGGAGGGTGGCTCTCGATGCTGCGAGGGAAGAATAGACAACGAGGAGAAGACAAACGCTGTTTTGGTGGGCGCAATGTTGTGGAAGGAGAGGGTTCCGGCTCCTGGACCTCACGCCAAGAACAACTGCTACTTAATGCCAGCATCTCGTCAATGGAAGTCAAGAGGCGCGGTCATAGCAAGCACGAAGCAATATGATTAATCTTTTGAAGGTAGGTCGGCATGTTCTGAGAGTTGGGCAAGGGGGGTTTTCTTAGGTCTGGAACGGTTTCTGGTTTCTGAATTCTGATCGATTCTCAAAACCCAGCAGAGTGGTACCGAGAAACACAATCAACAAAGCGGTCAAGTATTAACATGCAACATTCTCCTAATTGGTGTGCTAGTGAATTGTGTGTTCTTCGTAAAGACCGTGGTAAGCACTACTAGACTCTGGGTACGAGGTACAAGATGTAGCAAGGATCGAAAATGCTATCAACCAGACATTTCCCCTGACAGCATTGTCCTCAAGACCAGAGACTTCGATATCCACTTGTACCCAGACCACCAGAGCTGCGGCTCAGGAGGCCATCTCCCGATGAGGTGCTGATTGCAGATTGCTGGAACGAGACTGGTGCAGCACCTGGACGTTGTACAAGGCAAGGCAGCTCGCTGCGCAGGCAGCCCGACACACAGTTGGTTGGGTCCGGATGTCAAAGCGTAGTAGACGTGCCTATGGTGACCTGGTCGAATCGTAAGTTCTCACTGGTAGACAGGCCGGGGATGTTGTCCCGCGCATGGATAACTTATCGGGTTGCCCTAACCAGTGCCCGGTAACCCCCCCCTAGACCAGCCTGCAAGCCCTAAAACCACAGGGTACGGAGTAAGAAAAGACATCCTCCGTAAGGCAGTGTCTTAGGGCAACAGCCAAAACGGGCGCTAGATGCATTAAGCGCCATGCCTTATCTAGCCATTTCTCACTTCCATTCTTCCAGCAGTATGCCAAGTACCCCAACCGGCCTTCAGACACGCTCACCATGCCTTCAACCTACAAGAAGGACAAGCCGTGGGATACTGATGACATTGACAAGTGGAAGGTAAGCCGAAGACTATACGAATTCCCTACACAGCGATACTAAACCCCATCCAAAGGTCGATACCTTTACTCCCGAAGACAACGCTGCTGGAACCTTTACCGAGGAGTCCTCCTTTGCAACCCGTATGATATCTCCACTTTCTGACATTCGCAGTGACGAGCCTTCGCGAGTTACTGAGACATGTCTTAGTTTTCCCCAAATACCGCGAAGTCTACCTCAAAGAAGCATGGCCCCTAATAACCCGCTCCCTCCAAAAATACCACATAGCCTGCACCCTCGATCTGCTGGAAGGTAGCATGACTGTGAAAACCACCCGAAAAAGCTACGATCCTGCCTCCATCCTAAACGCCCGCGATCTTATCAAGCTCCTTTCCCGCTCCGTTCCTGCTCCACAAGCCATCAAAATCTTAGAAGACGGCGTAGCATGCGACATTATAAAGATCCGCAATCTCGTTCGCAACAAAGAACGTTTCGTCAAGCGTCGGCAACGGATTCTCGGACCTAATGGCTCGACCCTTAAAGCTCTTGAGCTGCTTACAGGATGCTACATCCTAGTACAAGGCAATACTGTTAGCGCCATGGGATCTTACAAAGGCCTGAAGGAGGTTCGCCGGGTGGTTGAAGACTGCATGGCCAATATACATCCGATATACCACATTAAAGAGCTTATGATCAAGCGCGAATTGATGAAGGATCCCGAACTTGCAACCGAGAACTGGGAGCGCTTCTTGCCTCAATTCAAGAAACGAACCTTGAGCAAGCGAAAGAAACCGCTTAAGGTAACAGACAAAAGCAAGAAGTCCTACACGCCATTCCCGCCTCCCCAAGAGAAGAGTAAGGTCGACCTCCAGATTGAAAGCGGAGAGTACTTCTTCGGTAAACAAGCAAAGGAGCGAGCGACCAAGGAGAGAAGAGAGGAGAGGCAGCGGGAGAAGCAGGTCGAGAAGAAGAAGGCGCGGCAGAAGGAGTTTGTGCCGCCCCAGGAGGAGGCGGATGCTGCGAGGAAAAGGGAGAAGAAGAGGAAAAGGAGGGAAGAGGATGGCAGTGAAGTGAAGAAAAGAAAGAAGAAGAGAGATGTGGAAATGGAGGAGAACTAGAGAGACGGAAATTCTTGGCGTTTAGTGAGTTGGTGTGTAGCTTAGGAAGACACCTTGGTAAAAATTCTATCTATGATTTGCCTCGACTTCATGTTTGAAAAGAGCTTCACCCCTATCTGATGCCAACATTAGCATTATTGCCGGAATTACAGCGAAAGACTGCTACTACAGATCCCGAAGCTATGTCCTGCATAGTATTATTTTGGCCTGTCAAAAAAGGCTCCCGCTTTCTCTTCTTTCCTATCATCTGACCAAGCGAGGACTTCCCCCAAAACTTCACCAAGCTCTTAGAAAGACCGGCGGCGATATGGAAGAAATTCCACGAATGCTTTTCCATCTCGGGTTTCTTACACCTGTCTTACGAACACGAACCTCTATCCGGATCCTGTTCGCCCTCAGCCCCACCACCCAGAACCCCCAAGCCGTCGTTCAGTCATCCGGCCGATCCAATGAGATATTCCCAAACTTGAGCAAACACATAGTGGCATCATGCAAAATTTTACAAACAGGCTTCGTATTCAGATGTTTCTGATAATTGTCGTCAAGGTGACTTCTGCGTTAACGAGCACTTGCTAGCAAGCAGAAGGTCCGATTATTTCGATCGGTCTATGCTACTTGGGATATTCTTAGTGTATTGAAGCTTACCGAGTATGCGAGCATGGCCAGTAAATTTGCACTTGTGAGTTTTCCAAGAAATAATTTCAGGAGAGCTACTCCGTAACTCGATGTTGTGGGACAAACGACGGGTTGAAGAATATGGGCGTAGTCGTGGTGAGTATAGGTAAAAAAGAGGTGATCCAAACCCATGAGCGTTCTTCTCCAATGGCGTCAACTCAAATTAGAAACCACTCAGCAGCAAAGCAGGAGAGGCCTAGGGCATCAAGGAACCCACCCACATCTAACCTTCTCCACACACAAGTAGTCTCTCTCATGTCTGCCTCAAGCTTTCCAGATTTTCTAATCCATACACCCTTCTACTCTTCCCTGATGTGACTAGCGCAAGGAACCCCCCATCGTCAAATCCTTTCTGTCAAACCCTTTCTTCGCCATCAAACCCTCCCTCCCGCATGTACCCCAACCGAACTGACATTTCCCCCCTGCATAGCGTCCTCGTCTCCGTGTCCACTTCGAAAAACACCCCACCGTCCTCGAGAATTCAGTGGCCCAATTGAGAAAGGTTCCCGAGCGCGAACACCGTTTGCAGAACAGAACAAACCATAACCTCCTCCTACGAAATGAGGATAAAAAAATCCCTGGATACGCTTACGACCTATAAGTCTGCGTTCGCGGATTCGGAGCGGGAGAGACGGGGATGTGAGTGTTTTAGGGGAGATTATAAGCAATATATTAGGTAATTACAGGAGAGGTATAAGCGGAGTAAGAGGGCGTTGAAGAGGGTGGAGAGGGAGGTCAGAAGAATGCAGGACAGGTGAATGAAATTTTTTGCTCTGCTTAGGGTTAGGGAGAGTAAAGAGGTGGACTGCTTGAATTAAAGGAGCTTTCGGGCGGGGATGGAAAATAGGGGCAGGGTGGATGATGGGGGACATGGAGTCTAGGGCGTTGGAAGGATAGGGAGTCGATGGGTGGCAGAAGAGCGGGATTGAGATTTCTGTGCCTAAGGCCAAAGCACTTTAGCGATAATAACGTTGGAAATGTGGAATAGCAAGTGCTGCGGTGCTGGCGATAATCTTGTCTGCATGAAAAATTCTCCCCTCAAGCACACTCATTAAGGGAACATAAAGAGAGCAATATAAAGATGCTCATTAAGTTAGCTCTTGAACGTAGTTTTAAGAAAGCACGATATATGAGGAGAGCTTTCGTAGAATAAAGGGGGCAATGATTTGGCATTCTTGCATTTAATTATTCGAATCACCCTATTAGCTTGCGGAATATTTCATTGATGCTCATAGATTCTAGAAAGGAGGGGCATGCAGAGGATTCAATGGTCAATACGTTCTCAGGACAATTGAAGCAGCTGGTGAAAGGGAGGTAACACTTTTGGAGAGACGAGGCCTGAGGTTCTGTGTTACACACGTGACACGCTAGTAACAACCCTCGTTTTCAAACGCGGGTTATTTCCATTTGCACCGCTTGCCCAAGAGACTTGCTTTGACCATCAGCTTGGTAGCTTTGTAATGGGCTGACAACAGAACTTCAGTCGCCTCAGCAATGGCGGGTCTTACTCAACGTCCAAGGGTGTTCCTGGACGTGCAATCTGGCCCCGAGCATTTTGGACGTATCGTTGTTGAGCTCTTCGCTGACAAAGCTCCAAAAACCTGCGAGAAGTACTCCAACCCCACCCTCTGCTCAAAATTACCTTATTTCTAACAATCCATAGCTTCCGTACAATATGCACATCCACCTTTACACCATCTTCCGCTACGAAGCCGCTGACCTACAAGCTCTCCCCCTTCCACCGTATCATCAATGAATTTATGATCCAGGGCGGGGACATTAGTGGTGGTGATGGAACAGGAGGTACAAGCATCTACGGGGGCGAATTTGACGATGAAAATATTGGGTGGAGGGAGATTGATAAGGAAGGGCTGGTGTGCATGGCGAATAGGGGAAAGGCCACGAACAGTAGTCAGTGAGTTTATCTCATCTGTTAGAAAAGTGGCCTTGGAAGCAAAACATGATCCACTAATCACCTCTTCTCGCAGATTTTTCATAACCCTCGCACCGTGCCCACACCTGAACACCAAACATACCGTCTTCGGCCATGTCATCAGCGGTCTAGACATCCTCCACCGCATGGCCAAAGTCCCCGTCGACAGCAAAGACCGTCCACAAACCGAAATTATCGTTTCCCACTGCGGCGAACTCGAGCGGCGCAAGAAAGCCCCCATTCCCCCCTCCCAACACCAAATCTCGACTCGGGGCCGCAAACACCCCACCCGATCTCCCTCTTCCTCACGCTCTCCCTCCCCTCATCACCACCACACCAAAACCGCTCTACCCTCGTCCCGGCCCCCTCGTCGTAAAAGCGATTTCGCTCTTGACGAAACCCGCCGCGGTCGTACACTGACTCGCTCTCCGTCTCCTCATGCTCTCTCACCCTCGCCTCCTCGAAAGCGCCGCAAGCGCAGTCTACCGCCTTCGCGCTCGCGATCAAGACATAGTCGGAGCCCGCATTTGAGGAGGAGGCATACGAAGAGTAGATCCAGGAGTCTGGGAAGGGGGAGGAGGGGAAGGGATGAGGGGGGGGGGAGGCGTGAGGCGGATGCATACAACGGGCGGCATGACGGGTATGAAAGAGGATTCCGTGGTACAGAATATTGGGGCAGAGACGAGAGAGATGGATTCAACGGGCACGGCGGGGACGGAAGATTCGATGATCTGGGGGATTTGGGGGGCAGTGTGAAATTCAAGGGTCGAGGGAGTATGAAATACCGAGAGAAGAAGTGGTAGTAAGACTTGATGACACGAAAGCTTAGTGGATGCTAATATTAGGGACAAGAAGGGGAGCATTGATTTCAAAAGCGATGATACCCAATGGCGTTGGGGACAGCTCTATTCCTTTGGTAGCTATCCGCAAATGTCAACGATTTAGCGACTATTGGTACTCCGATCCAGTACACATACTTGCAAGGGCTAGCTATATCCGTTATCCAGAAAGTCCCCTTTCTAAATATTAAAGGACCACCCGTACCAGCGGGGGGCTGTCGTGGTTGACATTTTTACCTCCAGAGGCATCGAATATCCACAATCTCAAGGCAACCCCCCCAACCCACCATTTCCAGACAGACGCGCCCTCGTCCCATCATCATCAACCGCAATCCTCCCCCCCTCCCCGCCACGCAATCCCATACGTTCAGAACGCGAGCGGGTAGGCGATGTGGCGGGGGTTTTGCGGAGGTCGAGGTGGTGAGAGAGGGAGTGGGGGGGGGGGAAGAAGGGAAAGGGGGGAGGTCTGTTGTGAAGTATATATACAATATATACACCCCGAACTTAGGATTGCGGGTTGCCGTTTTCGATCGGGAAAGGGAGCAGTGAGGGAGCAGAGAAGAGCACCAAGGGAGCAGCGAGGGAGCACGAGGGAGCACGAGGGAGCGTCGAGTGAGCAGCAGGGGAGCAGCAAGTGAGCAAAGGGGCGCAGCATAAAGGAGCCTGAGCTGATGGCCTGGTAGCCGGCTATAGCTGCCTCACGTTTAATGTTCGTCAGTACTTAGGTGACGGTTGCCTTGCACAGCCACCTGCTGCGCGAACTCGAAAAATTGCGTAGACGGAGAGTGGAGAGTTGCAAGCCTGAACCACTAAATGTGTTCTGCATGAGCAGTTCTACTTTCATTTAGATGAAAAGCTGCAGCCACTGATTTCAAAAGAAGATCTGAGAGTCAGCAGGCAAGCTCCCCAAACACGCTTGATTCGTCCATGTCGAAAACGAATAGGATTATGGGTACCTCAGTCCAGATGGCTAAATTTGGCGTGACTAGGTGACTAGTGCCATTAGGCTGTAGGGAGGGCAAATCCTGCAATAACTATCATGGAAGCCCTCTTGTTCCTACTGAGGAGCTATGGGCAACTAGGGCACATTCTTGGTTAGTATTTGAAACTTCCCTGGTATAACGCCAGGTGATAACAGTACTTACCATGAAACGGCTGAACAACTCAAACTCCATGCGCTCCGCAGCCTTTGGGCCCTCCTGAATTTCACCCATAATATTCGAGCCAGGAGGGAAATCGTTTTCGAAGATTGGCTCTCCAGCACCCTTCATATTCGCAAGTACAGCTTGTCGAAAATGCCATCGAAGAAGTTCATCAGATGGTCTATCGGAATTATTGCGAAACTGCGCATATTCGCCTGCGATATTATTTCCATAACGCCGAAAACAAACGATTTTGTGATTATCCTATGATTATTAGTAGCTGACTGAAAGTTTGAAGGAAGGCGTAGATAGTTATACGTCAGGATTGATTGAAAGGTCATAATTATCAAAGAGCCCGTGAATATCTGCTCTTAATAATAATCCGTTTTGCTTTGAATTAATTGTCTCCCCGTTAACAGCCGGAATAGTGATCCAACGAGCAAAATTATGCTGAACCCAGTGACCTTCGTAGGCGAGAGGAAAGACGTGTGCAACTTCGAATCCCGTCCAATGATCTTGATCAATACCCAGTGCTTCTTGACCTGTAATGATACATCTGCCATCTCGTCTGCGAACTTCGTTGCGGAATGACTGAAGACGTGTGGCTGTAGATAATGAAATCGTACGGGTGAGAATAGGTTCATTGCTGACGGTGAAGAACCCTACAGAGTATAAATCAATAGCTCCTATCAGGATCAGAGTCAGAGGTTTACCAGTGATATAGTATTTTCCCTGGGGCAGTGGGTCTTTGTTTCTTTCAAGTATAGCAGAGTCCTCATATTCTATAGAGAAGGAGGACTGAAAGAGTAGGAAAATTTCCACCATCGAATAGAAATTGGACTTTGTTATACCGTTGGTCAGGATCAGACCACCGAGTAGTGTTACCCGATCTTTGGCATCGTATATGTGGACATTACGTCCTGATGATCTATCAGCGGCCATGATGAGATGGTCGAAGTGCATCTACTTGCTGAAATACTGTAAATAAGAAATAAGCTACATGTTACGGTAAGCTTCGCTTATTACGCAAGTTTTCGGTCCAGTAATCTACTTCCCGTTAGGGGGGATGATACATAGCGCGCCAAGAAAGACTAATTAAATTTCGCTGTTTATATACAGGCCTTCCAGAAGCTTGTTTCCCATCAGCTTTTATAACAGTCTCGCAGCGAACCATGCATTAAATCGATTTGTTCTTGTAGGAAGCTATTTGGTACAGCATCCCATGCCACCTTATCAGCACGTCGCAATTGGTCGTAATTGAGCTTGCTTGGATAGTGATCGTCAATCCAATCCTTCATCCAATCCCATTCCTTTTCAATAGGATCCAAATCGGGCGAATAAGCAGGCCATTGAATCAGCCGAATTCCTTGTTCCAAAAGCTCATCACTTTGATAAGCAGTGGAATGCCCTGACGCGTGACCTTGCATCAGTGCGATTTCGGGATGTAGGCGGATCCAGCCATGAATTAGGGGAAATATTCGCTCGCAAAAGGTATCTTTGTTGATCGTTCCCTAAAGAAGTCAGAGAAATCATTGTTTTTTGTATGTAAATAAGGCCAATTACCCATGCTTTCTCCTCAAACAAACAGGGACCTTTGCCCAAGCCGAACATTCATCCAATTTTGTGAGCTTCCTTTGTTTCAACACAATCAGGACGGTATTCTTCGCCAACTTTTCGTGTAACATAGACCTTTGTATGTTTCACAGCTATTATTCATGTTTCATCAGTCCATAATACCAAATTCCGCTGCTCGCGGGTCCAATTGAGGTGTTCATAGGCCCAAGCCAATCGAGCTTGGCGCTTTCCTTCAGAGATAGGGGGCTTTTCCCGAGCGACTCTCTGGGCATAGCTTACTAAAGTATTAGTAAATAGCGGAGATATTGAGTAGGATTCTCTTACCTTCTTTTGCTAGAGGTCGCGGCATCACGCTTTCTAAAACATCCCATTCAAGCTCTGAGGCAACGTCGATATACCGCAGGCGACGCGTACGAGCATCAGATATAACATACTGAACAAGACCGCTTCGACGTGGTGTATCAATCCAAGATTTCCGGCCGCTTCGGTGCTTTTGGAGGGTCAATTGGTGGTGGAGGGCGTAATATACTTGATTCGGTGCTAGGGACAGTTTCTTTGCATTTGATCTAGGGGTCCAATGTGCCATTTTAGCCAGCGATTGTATACGGATATGCTCATCGCGCGTTGCATCAGGGTGTTTACTGCGTTTCTTAGGGGTGGATAGTGGGGTAGTGAGCGCTGCTAATGGGGCTGTTTGGGACCTGTGGTTTTCGGAAGCAGATGTGAGCAAAGGGGCATGGCCATTGTCAGAGTCAAAGATCGGAAGTGGCTGTGTTTAGGCAGCAACTTTGGCTACGCTCCCTTTGCTGAACGGAAACGGCAACCACCGATACGTTCAATGTATATATATATATATATATATACACCCCGAACTTAGGATTAGCAATTGCCGTTTCGGTCTAGGAAAGGGAGCAGGGCTGCTTTAGAGGGAGCAGCGAAGGAGCAAGGAGCGCAGCAAGGGAGCAGAGGAGAGCACGGGGGAGCACGAGGGAGCAGAAGCTCTGATTGGGCCTTAGTGCGAAAGCAATGCGGCTATATCGTAATCAGCAGATGATCACGTGTTATTTGAAACTCGAGCATACTATATGTATATACATACAATCCCACCCGTTCCATTCTGGTGATCTTCGACCCTGGATAGATTCCGCACTCATCTAAGCGGCCAGACAGGGGCAGGCCGGGAGAAGGCACGCAATTCAACGGAGCCCTAGCCCCTAGTCATGTCCACACATAAAGCTGTTCAAAGTGCAAGTGTCTCTCAGGCATGGCAGGTTGAGTCTATTGTTCTAGTAACATTTAAAGGTCTAAGAATGGAAGAAAACAAGACCAAAATCTGTCTTCAATCTGCAGGAATGGGGGAGGATTGTGTGGATTGATTGATTGAGCTGTTTATCCAAGAAACGCGGATCTAGTTGATTCATAAATGATGTCTTAAGACGACTTGAATTCGTTTTCACCTGTAGGGACGCCAAAAACATTGGTCTAGACTGACCCGTTGGAGAAGTTCAAGGATTGCCAAGAGTCTGCGAGATCAGTCCAACATTGTTTGCAATGATTGCATCGAGGCCTTCTTGTGCTTGCGCCTAAGATCATTTAACATCAGCGGCAAATCTCTTGATGCTTTCAAAACAGTTTTGGGGGAGCTTTAGGTCAAGGGCTTACATTTGCATTCTTCGGGTCGTCATTCAGTCCGCCCCACGATATGCACACAAGCCCAGAGCCCTTGACAAACTCAACAAGCCCAGGGCTCATCACCAGTGGTTCTGACCGCGATATGACTCCCGGCAAGCTCCAGCTCTTTGCGAAATGAATTGCTTCCTGCAGACTACTCGCTCGGGCATCGGCAGACGGGATATGTCCCGACTCGGTGAGGAAGAGGACTGGATAGGAATTTTGTTTGGCAGAGAGGAGGATGCATATCTCTGGACTGAAAGATGAAAAGAAGATGGTACGGTTCCCGCCTAGCTTGTAGACTTTACCAAGGATGGTATCGACAAGGGTATTCAGCTCAATGGCGTAGGTGTCCATCCCCCAATCGTGGGCTTCGAAGAGCATTGGATATTCTGGAAGAGAGGGAGGTTAGTTTGTAGCATATTTGGCACGACTTCGGGGAGTAATCACTAATCTCAATATCAAAGTTGACGGACTCCGGCAATTGGATGAGTAGCTCTTCCAAAGTCATGAAAGAGGCTTGGATATAGTCGCTCCGTGTATTGCCTTTGACTTGCTTAGATCCTTTGGACTTTTGGAGCTTGAACTCAAAGGTATGCTTCATTCGCTCGGCGAGATCCTTGGCCCTAGAATCTTCGTAGACGCTTAGGGAGAGGGAGCGCTGTCTACGACTTGGACTGGAGATGCCTCCTGATCTTTCCAGGTACCTCATTTCAGCCATGGATGGTAAGTCAGAGTAAGTTGATTGCGCTTTGCTGATGCACATGAACTAGAGGAATGAGGTTACGGAGACGCTTGATATACGAGAATCCAATAACTAACCTGCTCGAAGCTAAGAGTATGCAATGGTGCGTCTATGCCTGTCTCACTCATGAGAAAGTCATGATACGCGATAGGTATGAGGTCCTTTGTGAGCTGGATATCTTTGATTGATCAGCATAGATGTGGTTATTCTCATAGAGTTCTGTACCGAACTATGAGTATATTAGTACCTGGCAAGACGCTCGCGAAGACTTTTCTTACTTCAATATATGAGGCGCCCAAATCCACGGCAGAGAGGAATGACTTGTTCCATATCAGCTACTCTCTGGGCTTGAAGTGCTAGTCTCAGTGCATACCTGGAGTGTATTTTCTCCTATCTGGAGTTGCTTGCGAGTAGGGTCATTCTGACCGGTTCCTGGAGACTGTTCAGCAAATCGAGATGGCTACCACCAGGCTGAAGGTACCTCTATGGCCGATAATAATTGGATTTGTACCCTTCCCCATCTCAAGTGTTGCTTTGAATGTAGAAAGTGGGTTTGGGAACGGCGTGACCACCAAGAAGTAGAATGTCAGACTGCCCATGTATTTGAGAGTCTCCTTCTGGAGTATCGGTATGGTGAAGTCTCTTATCAAACTTTCTCGCTTTAGACCCAACCCTTGCTTGAGGCTTCCCAAAAGCGCGACCGCACTACCAATCACCATATTTCCCTCAAGACCGACGGCAGTTGCAGGGAAGATATTAAATACAAGCTTGAAGTTGCTAGGATCCTTAGTGAGGAAACGCCACGGTTTGTTGGCCATATCCTCAATAATTGGCAATTGGATGAAAGAGCTTGTTTCGTCTCCGCCAAGAGCACGGATCTCGACAACAAAATCTGCCGCAAGCTGTGGTGTATAAGTAGCAGGAGATACGTAGGGACTAAGATCCACTGCTAGAACATGCTTATATGAGTCCAGTGCGCCTAAATTCACAAGTATTTGGCTTTCCCCAATAGGAATGGATTGGCCATGTGTGCAGGGCAATTGAAGTGATGAAGCTGCGCCTTTCTTACCAATCTGTTTTGGCTGAGTCGAGTAAAAGCCTGTGGTTTTCAGGTCGGCCTGGTGCTCGGTGTTGACTGATAAAGCCGTGCTTGAAATATTCTCTATCAGTGATTTTGCCAATACCAAATAGCCCCTAAACGATGCATGGTCTTTTGCAGTCCAACCAAATATATCGTGTGGTCCTGAATTAGCTCCAGCCTGGAGTAGTAGTTCCATGATCTGTAGATTCCCCATGACACAAGCCATAATCAAGGGTGTTCGCCCGTACGTGTTCTCAGCTATGTCAAGATCGAGCTCCTTGTGACTGGCAGAAGCTTCAAGTAGGATTTTGACGTAATCCTGGTTGCCGGTCCGTACTGCTATGTAAAGAGCGGCCTCTCCGTTGCTGTCTCTGTAATTAAGATTGATAGTGCTTTTGGCTAGAAGCTTGAAAATTCTAATATGGTCTGATTTAATAGCAATGATCAGAAGGGATCCAGGCACTACGTTCGTGTTGTCAACATCCGTCGCCAACTTCAAAGCCCTTTTTGACTCCATATCCTCCAGTAGCATGTTTGTAACCGCTGTATTGCCGCTGAATACCGCAAGATGTAACGGCGTAAGGCCCTCAGTATCCTGTATGAGTCCGGGGCTAGGGCTTGCGGAGCGTTGAAACATGTGTTTCAGAATCCCTTGACAAATGTTCGGCAGGCCATAATCCACGGCATGGTGTAGAGGTATACGGCCAAGAGAGTCTACCTGATTGAATACACGCTCGTGGCCAGGATTCACTCGGTCTATAATGTAGGTCAATATATGCAGAGAATCTTTGTCTATGCTGTCCAATATTGCGGGTTCTTCACGGCTCCATCGACCTTTCGCCTTCACTCTCCTACCTATTTTGCTTATCAGCCAATGGAGGCTTTGGTCGCCATCTTGCAGCGAAGCCCCTTGAGATAGAAGGCTGTTCACACATTTCCGAGACACGCATAACACGGAGCATTGTAGTAAAGCAGGCAACAGTCCTGGAAACTGTTCGCCTGATTTTGGATCACTGAAGGCGTACACGCCAAGTAGCTGGTCCAGGGTGAAAGAGTCATCGCGGCGAATGGCCTGATAGAGAGCACTGGAAGAAAGCAATGGGGGATCCAACTGACTGCAAAAGTTCTGCAAGAATATTGACTCTGCGGTTGAGTCGGAGCGAGGTCGAAGAAGTCCGCGCCTGAATTTGGCAATTAAACTGTTTAATTCTTGGAGACGTTTGAGACACCGTGCTTGCTTTGTCACCATCAATTGAGATCCATTTGGCAATTCCACTTCAGAATCACCGGGACTACCCAGTTGAAATTTACGCAGCTTGGCAATGATCCGAGAGTTGACGACTCCATACCATTGCAACTCCTTCAGCGCATCGCGCAGCTCAGTGAATGCTGCTGTAAGATCTTCCAGCTCATGATTTGCTATTCTATTCAGCTGAATGTGTTCTGCAAGTCCCGGAGATGTGCCGTAATGATTGGAAAGCGCTGTCGCTCTTTGCCCAACGATGGCCAGCCTGAAGTCATAAAACTCTTCAATTCTGTTAAGATCATGCTCTAGGCTGGATATAAACTCTACTCCAATGTCAGGTCTTAGGTCACCGAGCTTCTGTCGCGTTGCAAACCTGTAAAATCTACATCCTCGCCGTGCTCATGCGCGTGGATGGAAGCGAGCTTGTAGAGCTGCTTCAGACGATTGTAGTTAATGTAGAAGGGTGCCCAATGTGGCACTTGATTTTTGTGAAGATTCCCACCGAATTTCATCGTAAGAACCTCGCAGTGAGTCTGCGGTTAACTAGCCGGTGACCATACATCACAGTCACGACAGCGAAGAGACGGAACGGCATTGAGATGTCTGGCCAACAAGCTATTGGCCCCACTGTGCAGGATCATGGCTGCAGCCTGCAGGCCGTCAAAGACATGGTTAGCGGCAGATAAGACGAGGCTGTTATCGGAGCACAAAGCCCCTGGCACCGTACATGAAGCACTGTAGCGCTTAGGGGCACAGGAACGTCGACGAGTCAGAGAAGAGAGAGTGCCAACAACCAGTAATGGCTTGCCGCGTAGCCCAAAAGAGCTGTAGCCCGGGTCAGGCTACATATTCGGGGCGGTGACCCAGTTCTTGTTCAAAGAGAGGCGCTCTGCTCTTTGAGCAGCAAACTCGCATCCCATCCGCTGTGGCCTAACAAACATACACAATACCTATTGTGCTATTCTACCATCAAAACTCAATCATCTCTAGGCGCACGCTGGAACCTCGGGACTGGCTCTCGCCTACGCCACGCTACCGCGACAACTAAACCACGGTCCGAGGTCAACTGACTAAGGTACCTAGCACGCCTACGTGTAGCTCCCGCGCTCGGCGGACCCCCGCTGGTGCCTTGGATAAAGCGGGCGAAAGTCTTCTCGATGGACCCTCTGTCAGTGACAGCAAGTGCGATAGCAATTGCAACTCTTGCGGCTAACACCTGTCGTGCATTCACCGACCTACGCTCTCTCTGCAAACAGCTACCTGGACGGCTACACGCACTGAACAACGAGGTTGTTGATATCCAGGTCGTCCTTCACCAGGTTGCTTCCATTTTCAACGAACGGGCCTGCGCGCCCATTCCCCAAGGCCAACAGGTAGCCATACCAGCGCTGTTAGATCAAGCCAAGACCAAATTGAGTGAGGTGCAAGAAATCGTGGAGCAGCTATATAGGTCTTGCGACCACGCAAAATTCGTCGTCCTCCAAGCTCGGGCGTGGCGCAGAGAACAACCAAAGCTACAAGAATTGCAGAACGATATCAAGATAATTAAATGCAACCTCAATGTCTTGCTTGGCGCATCTAATTCGTATGACCCCATCAGATCCCATACCCACCATAATTTCTAGCATCAAGGCCTGTGATGGGCTTTCAGCGATGATGCTTTCATGTGCTGACGTGAGGCGTACAATGTAGAAATGACATGCTGCGAATTCGACTAGACCTCGCGAGCTTATCCACAGTCACATCACAGGTCACGTCCCAATCTGCGCAAGAGCGTATCGGCCTTAGAGACGATCTTTTGACCAGCCTTGCCTTACATCAGGACGGCTTGAAAGGTTCTGTCACTCAAATCTGTGACCAAGTAGATCAGAGGATCGACAGAGTGGAGGAAATGCTCAAAGCACAATCCAAACAAATCCAAACGAGCCAGTCGACTCAGATTGGTCCACTGTACAGGGCGCGTCCACCATATCGTCGCCGACATTCCTCAACGGGCAGCAACGATGCCAAACCGGCAAATCCTGGACGAGCTGAAGGCGTAGGACTTCGGCTTCGTCAATACAGTACTGCCTGCTCACCAAATTGTCACTGTGCTTGCCATACTTCGAGAAAATTAGCCACACCTGGGCCCATAGACCGTGTGCTAGGACAACTGTTTGTTGGATATTCTGGCCTACCATTTATCAGCCCAAAATGTGACTCTGATGAATGTCTAAAACTACACGTATCTCATGTTAGTGTCGAATACTGGTTTCCACTTGGTTTCTTCTGGTCTCAAATCGTTCGGCTGCAGGTTGGCTATCAACCGAATATTGGACCTCAATTTCAATTAAGTACACTTCGAAGAGTACCGGACTCTGCGCAATGCGTCAATTTTGCGCTGAATGGGAACATCGAGGGGTTGAAAGGGTTGTTCATACGTGGCTTAGCCTCTCCTCGGGATGTCAGCAGTACCCGGGGGTACTCTATCCTACGAGTAGGTTTCCTCTCGACTTAGATGTGGAAACAGCTAATGTTTTATAGTGGGCCTTGTACGGTAAACAATACGATACCTGCAAGTTTTTGGTACATGAAGGCGCCGATCCTGACTATAGGTATGCGTGCTTTCGGCCCAGAACGCTTGTCTCATATCTAAATCTGCCCATAGACCATTATCCAAACACGACAATAGTCCTAAAAACAAAGCATTTGACTTTATACTTCAAGGTGGCCTTTCTAAAGAAGTCGTGGAGACCCTCTCCTGCCTCACCCAAGGAAGTGATTTTATTGAAGAACAAAACTATACCCAAATCCACAGGATTGTCCTAGGTTTGTCAATGTCAAGCCTGGAGGAAGAACTGCTTCGACATCCAGAGAATATCGACGCATCCGATGCCCTAGCTCGCACGCCCCTCATATGGGCAGCAGCGCGAGGAGATGAACATTCTGTTACTCTTCTTCTAGGCGCCGGCGCTGATCCTAATGCGCTTGACATACAGTGGACCGGAGCAGTCTCTTACGCCGCTGAAAGGGACCATGCTGTATGTGTCCGTTTGCTCCTCGAAGCGGGCGCTGATCCCGACCCCCTATTACCTAATGGCATCAGAGTCGGTAGTGCTTTGAACTGCGCATCTCGAAATGCTACGAATCCTCTGGTAATAAAAACGCTTCTTGACTTTGGTGCTGACGTCGAAGCAAGTGGCGTGGAAGGCATAACTTCACTGATTCATACTGCACGGACCGACAATGCGAGCTTTGCCATGCTTCTTCTTGAATATGGAGCAAATATCAACGCTACTTCGACCGTGGGACAGACTCCTCTAACTACAGCCATTGCATATAACAGCCACAACGTTCTCCAACTTCTCCTCGACCGATGGTTCGAGTACAGCGTTTGCCCGCGTCTCAGTGGTCCTCACCTTTTGCAAATTGCCGCCTTGTATGCCGACCTCCAGACAGTGACTATACTGACGACCGCGGACCATTTCATGCTAAAATACGACAAAGATTACATGCTTGGTGATTTTGCGAGCCGATTGCATGAGCGACTGGATGTTACAGACAAACTTATAGTAGCTTTTGAAGACTTGATGAGCATCATCAAAAAGGAGCCAGAGATAACAGAGAGCGCAGAGAGCCTTATGGAATCTGGCTTACCCTCACGTCACCCAATCCCGGAAGTGGAGAAACTCGATTCGCCAACATCGAGTGAAGATGATAATTCGGAATTGCCATTCTCCGATGCTCTAGAAAGCCATCAGCTTACCGATGGTGGTGCTTCAACGCCCTAATGCGTGTCTCAGCTTTATATTCCCAAATCTGTTAGCATCATCGATTAGGTGTCTATTCTCGAGGGATTTGAACGCCGTGCTACGCCGCTAAGAATTAGGAAGTGAGACCGATTTGGCGGGTGAAAGCTGTGACCACATATTGCTGTGATGGCTCAAGCGGAGCTTGCAGGAAATCGAGGGAAGTAAAGCATCTGGTCGCTGATCTCAAGTGAAGGGATCCAGCTTGACTGTCCTTGGCGTTTGGCTTGGCTATCGAACTGCAGGAGAGCTTGCAACATTTGATTAACAAACACATCAAATGTCGCTTTGGAAAAATGAATCAATGGATGACGTGCAAAAGACTGCCAGACAAGGCGACAATTTCAATTCTATACATCCTAAAGAACCATTATCTATATAGCTGAGAGCTAGAACCACTACCTCCAACGTCAGAAAATTGCTAGTTGCGATCGAGTACGAAAAACGTACTCCTACAGACGCCTGCAATGTAATCGTAACTCACCACACTTTCAAACCCTTAGCCTAGGACCGTAGGTAGAACAACAGTATCCAGCGCAATGTCGAGTCGATAGACTTAGCCATAAAACATCACTGTCCTTGCCAGGCCAAGGGATTGCCCTTCCAGACGCCCGTTGAGTGAGAGCATGAAGCCTTACCGGATCCTGCATAACCTTCTCTTACCTTGCTAAAGGAAGTGATCTCTCAGCATAACAAACAAAGTTTGTGGAAGACAGCAGAAGTAATTACACTTCGTTAACTTGAAGGCAAGATGATCCAGTGGTCAGGCTTTGCACACCTTCGCACCGCGTGACGATATCGTCGTTATGCGATGACTTTCTTTCGTGATTCTCGTTCTTTCTTGTACCGCGCGGTGTGCTATCATCTACACATCCGTTCAGCGGGTGACGAACGGACCTTCTATTCCTCCCATATTCCCCGACACTGACTGTGTTTCCAAGCCTTCCAACGCCGTATCTAGTTCAATGGCACCACCTGTGATTTGGTTTAGACTTTCACTTCTCTCTGAATGCAGATTTGTGGTATCGTAAAGGCGCTGAAAACTCTTTGGGACAACGTAACCCCTGCTAATTCCCGCTCTTGCGGAGATAAAGGGCGGGCCTTCGTTCCTTCCGGTGCTTCTTTTAGTCTTGGAGGTTAATTAAAGTGTGGATAGCTTATTGATCATGGGTTGAATGATAGGTAAGTAGGCGTTCATAATACCAAGGTTCGGCTCAAGAACTGTCCAAAGAGATATTGGCGTAAGGTTGTATGTCATGTCTTGAATGTCGAGGTTTGCGAGAGATACATGCCGATGCACGGAACCAACAAAACGCAACATACAGCATGCAACCTGTAAGGTAGCTTACTGAGCCGTCAAACTGCCTTGAGGCAAAGTAGGACCTTGCTAATCACATAACTAACTCATGTAATTCGAGGTAGCGTGTCGGTAAGGGGTGGCTGAATGTCAGACTCCGTGAACAGGAGTTAGGCTTAACAGTAAGAACACATCCTGATAATCTTCGTGCTCCTGTTGTGCTCCCACATCCCTTTTATTGAATTTCAAGTCGTTCGATACCATTATCTTTGTTATTCTCGCTTTACAACCTTTCCTCGGGCCCGGCTACGATGATGGCTACCGAGTATGACTTTTTGATTGTTAGTGGTGGAACTGCAGGTCTGGTCCTTGCCTGTCGTCTCTCCGAGGACCCCGACGTTCAGATCTTGGTGCTTGAGGCCGGTAATGGCCGCCTCGAAAATCCCCGTATTACGACTCCGGGTGCTTGGCGCTCATTGTTTGGAGATCCAGATCTTGATCGGAATTTCAGGACAACGCCCCAGGTACTCCGTTTTTCCTCTCGAGCTGAAAAAATTGATGATAGTAGATTAATAGCTTATTACGATTTGAAAGAGCTTGGAGGGAGATGTATCGGTCACCGCCGTGGCCGGGTATTGAGCGGCACGAGTGCGATCAACGCCCTGGCAGTCATAGCTCCATCAAAAGCAAGCCTGGATGCCTGCAAAAAGCTGGGCAATCCGGGATGGAATTGGAAGACGATGGCATCATACTACAGAAAGTTTTACACTCTCACAGTGCCTTCCGAATCTGTCGTGAGTCATCTCGGTATCGACTTCATCGATGACAATATTCGAGGCAATTCCGGCCCAATAAAGGTATCTTTCCCAGAAACACAAGACCCCTTGTCAAAGGTTTGGATTGAAATGTTCAAAACCCTGAACTATAACACTACTGGTGACCCTTTCTCTGGACAGGCTATCGGTGGTTTCAGAAATCCCTCCAGCATACATCCTGTGACTAAAGAACGAAGCCATGCTGGCTCATCTTACTACGGTCCCGTTTCTCATCGTCCAAACTTACATGTGGTCACAGAGGCCTTTGTAGAAAGAATAATACTCGACGAGAAAGCCGAAGGTTTCTTTGCAAGTGGATTACAATTTACTCATGAAGGGAAACCCCAAGAGGTAACGGCTCGAAAGGAAATTATTCTCGCCGCTGGTGCTTTCGGATCTCCACATTTACTCGAACGCTCTGGCATTGGAGATGGGACATTGTTGCAGTCTTTGGGTATCGGGACACGCATTGACAATCCAAACGTGGGAGAAAACTTACAAGATCCTTGTTCACTGGTATTAGCTTCGAAGTTTGATCCAGGCGGCCTTTGGAGAATATATGAGTAGCAGGACCGGACCGCTCTGAAATGGCTCTCTATCTTCCTTTGCATTCATACCTATCGTCGATTTTCTGAATGAAAATGGAAAAGCCGAATTGGAGCAACTGTTGGATAAACACCTTCCGGAAGCCAAGGATCAGACATCTCAAGCTGAGAGATCGCATTACAAGTTCATCCGGTCAGTCCTCGACGGCCCTGAGGCAGCTTCTGCGAGCTTATTCATGGCACCTGTTTTTACTACCTTGAACAATGAACATGTTGGACGAGGACCTAAGGGTCCACCAGGATCCTACGCTAGTCTCTGCGCCTCCTTACTGCATCCTTTCTCCACAGGGTCCGTCCACACCAGCTCCGCCGACCCAACCCAAAAGCCAGTCGTTGACCCTAGATATTTCGGCCACCCTCTGGACGTTGAGATCTTCGCCCGTCATGTGCAATACTTAGAAAGGATTGCTGAAACGGAGCCTCTCAAATCCTTCTTGAAACCTGAAGGGAGGTGTAACACCGCTAGTAACCAGGACTTGCAAGCAGCCAAAGACTGGCTGAGGGCCAGTGCCATCTCGAACTGGCATCCCACTAGCACCTGCGCCATGAAGGCAAAGGACCTTGGAGGAGTGGTCAACGAACGGCTGCTTGTTCATGGGACCAGCAAATTGAGAGTGGTAGATGCCAGTGTCATGCCGATCATTCCTCGGGGTAACCCTATTTCAGGCGTTCACGCCGTGGCGGAAAGAGCGGCGGATCTTGTCGAGTACTTGATGCGGAAGATGTCTGAAACTTCTTGGTCTTACTAGTGGTTGGCAAACAGCTTCGGTGTAATAAAATCTCGTCCGCCTATTTGATATTCGATGTAAGTCAAATCTCGCAGTCCGCTGTCTTCAACATGATTGAATAAAAGTTAGGCCGCAGTTCGCATGAATAAAATCCGGAAAAAGACCATGAAGACTTTGCGTGCGCTTTCAGAAACTGTAGGAGCCTCTGAGAATTATCTTAGAATATATCAGCAAGACGAAAAACTCTTGATAGAGCCGAGGAATTATATATAGCAGTTCTCGCGGCAGTTGAGGGCATGATCGCTTGGCTGGATCATTCGACTTATAGTAAGTTATAGTATAGATGACTCAACTAGACCAAGTTTTTCGCTGCTCACAAGTAGTAGAGAAAGTCTTCAAGGCCTTATACAAGCAAAATGCATACGCAGAACCTCTGGAAAAGCAGATAACTGCTAACTTTCAGGGAAAATCTCAAAAGTTTTGTGAGCAAGCAAATTATTGTTTACATCTTCGAATTAACGACATTCACCTCGAAATCGAGCAGAACTCTGTACTAATGAAAGATGATGAATTTCAACTTCAGAAGATGAATTCTCGTCTTCATAAAGTGGAAAATTATGCTGCTCAGACTCTTTTCAATCAGCTCGTAGATCAGAGTAGAGAGACAGATTGTAAAGTATTTACCTTCAGAAGAAGATGCTCAAGATATGACTGACCTGATAGCAGGGAGACGAGAATTCAAACAGTTCATGATTCAGAGCCAAATCATGTATCAGCACTAGCGATGAACTCCGATTATTAGTGTCGAGGAACTACGTGATTGCTTGCTAGTGAATCACGATCTGCTGGTTTATGACATTGATCGTTGTGCGGAATCTGGCCAGAGACTCAGACCAGGCCTTCAGCAACGTGCAGGTTGATTGATGCAACAATCACGATTCCAGCAATGGTTCAAGGCAGATGCGTCGCAGATGCTCGTGGTAGATGGTATGGAAAAGTCGACATGCACGGCGACGGCATCGCCATTGACCTATCTCGCTGCACTTTTAACGCAAACTTTAGAGAGCCTTCCCGCAGCGGTCCCACTGACCTTTTTCTGTGGATTACATGCAAAACCCGAGGATAATTTGGAAGGAGCTCAAGGTATTATACGCTGCTTTGTTTCTCAACTTCTTTTGCAGAATTGGGACTTTGACTGTGCGTTCATCGACCGTAATGAGGTGGAGAGGGTTTACACACATGAGACCTCTCAACTTTGCAAGTTGTTTGAACGTCTCCTGATTTCGACACTCAACAACATGACAATCTTTTGCATCATCGATGGAATATCCTGGTTCGAGAACAACGAGCGCTGTATGAATGTTCGGATTGTGATGTTGAGCTTACGACAACTAGTCGATAAGCTGCAGCAGAATTCACGGGGGGTCAACCTCAAAGTATTTGTTACCAGTCCAAAAAGAAGTCGATCTGCGGATTCTTGGAGTGTTCCAGGCGATCGGCTGGTCATGCCAGCAGATGTTGGAGGAAACGGTCAAGGTTCCAACGTACTGCACATGACTGGGGCAACGCAGCGGATCATGGGTTCACAGCGAGGCAACGAGCCGGAGCAATGGGCTGTAGGTGCGCAAAATGCCTATTGAGCTGGTACGTCTTAGAAAAGCAAGGCCCGGATTCGACTAGTGAGAATGGTAAAACTGAACGTGTTCGTATTCCTACAGTGAATTGGTAGGTTATGTGGTTAAATATAAGAGATTGACGCACTAGTGCAGAATGAGCGATAACATATCATTTAATTTGGCTTTTAGGCATAAGTTCATCTAGATGCTGATAATCTATTGAACTCTCTCATCAAGCACAGCAAATCATCAGGGCTTTGCCTTGTTCTCTGCCCAGAGCAGTAATTATTTCGTATCGAAACTACAGGGGCTGCCGTCGGGTCGGGTCGGGTCGGGTCGGGTCTGAGGGGTCTAACCCAACCCGGTCCGGTTTAGGTTCGGGTTCGGCGACCTAGGAGGCTAGGACCCGACGGCAGGCCTGGATGCAACAGCTTCCTCCCTGCATGCTTATTCTTACAACAGAATCCCCAAGAGTGCTGTGTAGAGCTACAAGTACACTGCCGGAGATGACACCAAAATTCTGAAGCCCTCAGGAGCGCGATATTCGATGATGCGAATGTTTTGAACACTAAGCTGTGGGTCTCAAAAAAAGGAAGAATTGAAGACAGGGTGAAATCAAACAAGGCAGTCTGAAACAAAAACATATGTAACACCAGATAGCTATATGCACCCGAGATCCAAGCCAGTCCGAAACGAACCATACCCAAATATTGTACATATCCACCAGTGTAGCAGCTCGTTCAGACTTCCATGCTCTTATTTCAAATTCCCAACAGGAGTCAACGGCGCCGGTCCACTGGGCTGCGGGTCAGGGTAGGTTAAATCGTTGCAGTGAGCAGCACATCCAATCATCTGGTTGTCCGGCACCGAGATATCAAAGTCCTGCATCCCCACGGTATAATAGCCATCGGGACGTGCGCTCGTGTTGGGCATGTTGGTGCCGTCACGGTTGCTGTTGCATGAGCGGCGCAAGTATCCGTAGATCTTGCGCGCCCGGGTGGCCTTCCAGATGGCGTGGCAGCCCTTATCGTCCCAGGTGCAGGTACTATGAGGGACAGGCAGTCAGCTTTGCGGTTGGGACGCGAGGAGGTAATGCGTACCCAGTGTTGGATTCCGAGGTGCAGACTTGGAAGGACTGGGAATTCGACCAGTTGTGGGTGTAGGTAAAGGAACCGCCCACTGAGAGCTTTTCACCGAGGAGTTTTGGGAGCGAGGCTTCGAAGCCCGTTTGGATGCCGTTGTCCTGGCTCTGCTCGTTTGTGGTGCAGGTTTGGTTCATGTTGACGACAATTTCGTTGCAGGTGCTCGTGGTCGCGCAATCGATGACTTGGCCTGCGAATTGGGGGTTATATTAGTTACAGTGTATTCACATGTGGGAAGCTGAATAGGACTGACCTGTGTTCTCCCAGTTCATGTATTCGGCTTGCCAGTTCACGAGGAAGAAGTCGGTCCTGTAGGTCGCACCAGTCAGCCCTTCGTTTCCTCCTATCAAAGGACAGTTTCAAGAAAAGCCTTACCAGCAGTGGAAACGATTCACACCTGCCCTCCACATCCCGTTGTCACAGCCAGAGCTGAACTGAGTACCCTGAATTACCCCAAGTTAGCATTTTCGATCTGCAGTAAGTCTCCATGAGGTTTAGAACATAGTGTAGGAGAGACAGAACAAGTCACCTACATCGCCGTCTTTAAAGTGGCTTTGGCCCGGGGCATAGCTTGGATCGACCTCGCAGCCGGGAAGGTAGTCTTGATAGTTGCCTTGTACCCGCTTCTCGAGATCGCGAACCTCTGCCTCTGTGATGGGAACCGCATCACCGTAGTTTGTTGGGACAGCTGAAGCTAGAGTTGCAAGCAGACCCAGGGCTGCAATCGAGCGAGGGGTGGTGAAAAACATTTCGGAAGATACACTATTCGTATTGCTAAATGAAAACGAGGGAAACGCGGGATTTGAATGACTGTAAAGTAATGAACGAGAGACTTGTCTTATGTGCTATCAAAAACGAGGGAATGGAGACATCTTATATATACAACCGATATTGCCTCTATAGTCAGCATCTTCAGGGCTTACCCTTGACAACATATTGCTCAGTAGAGAGCTGACATTTGCCACTGCGATTGAGTGTTTTGAAACCGACTTCGCCACCTTCATTATACCACAAAATGGGGTTGGATTCTTCATAGTGTTAGATTTGTTGTATTCTGCAATTTCTGCGTAGTGATAGCTTGCATCTTGGCTGGAGGCCTGAAAGAAGTATACATGGTTCAACCACGCCGCGTGTATTCAGCCTCACATTTACCGAAGTCTCGGCCAAAGAGCCGAAAGAGGGGGAAGAGGGCTCAGTTTCGAGCTTGCCACTACTTGCGTCACTAAGCTGGGATTTGCCTCATATCAACACGGCGATTGGAAAGCTGGCGACTGCACCGCGGCAACATCACTAACGGCACATAAGAGGATAGACGCTCCAAAGGAGGTAACAAAACGAGTTGGCGGTGCTGGTATAGTGCAAATGCCCCAGATGTTCTCATATAAAATACCTACCATTACCGTTTGAGGACAACACTGGTTCGAGCCTGACAAGGCCAATTTCTAAAGCTTATCCGATAAATGCAACCAATTCGTCAGATTCCTTTCTACCCGGCCCGAAACAAAATTAAGGAGAAGGGCTGAAAGAAAGAGCAAATTTTATTCAATATTACCTACTTAAATGATCGTCAGCGGCAGTGTAAACGCCTTTTCCGCTAAATATCAGGCCGCCCGTACTATCTTCCACCAACCTCACGTCAAGCCATCGAGTCCTATTGCTGACATGATCAGCTCTATTACAGGGCTGGTCCTGACAACTCTATGTACTTCTCTTTGATGGCACCATCGAACCCTAGCTCGATCGAACCACAAACAACACGTGATTAGATCACGTGACAATGAGTTTTCCGCTCTACAGCTCTATAAGATGTAATAAGAGATCGTCGAGGATGACGAGCACAGAGGACACAGAGGGCAGAGGGCTCAGTCCATCAGATATATAGAGGGTATTTGAAGTATTACAGCTATTGTCAGAACCTGAGTTAGGACCCCGATAGTCCTACTGATCCAATCACCCAACTAGCCAAATGGCCCGGTGCGTTGCAACCCGCGTGCTATCCACTTGACCATCCGGATAAGAAGACGAGAATAACGACAACACATGGTTGCAATACTCCTGATACCCCCTTTGAGCCCTCTGCCCTCTGTGCCCTCTGTGTTAGTCATGATCAGCCCTATCATAGAGCTGGTCCTGACAATACGATCATTATAAAACCCGCTACCCGCCACAATACACTCGGCCGTCTGTCTCTTGAGATAGAATTTGTTCTCGTTTCTCCAAAACAAAAAAAAAAAGGGAAAAAAAGCCTGAAAGGCCGGGATTCGAAGCCAGGATTTTTTCGAAACGAGAAGTCAGCTTGGTTAAAACTTCAAGGTAAAGCTTTACACACTTTGAGTCTGCGAAGATGATCAATGAGAACGTCGTTGATCGTTATGGCTGCCATAGAAGTATTCCCGGCCCGATGCACGTTCCGGTCCCGTGCACACCCCACTTTACTACTTTCATCTTTCTTCAAAAATCAATTACAAATTCAATATGGCTTCAATTGAGGCAGCGCTTGCAGATCT
>JAABUS010001409.1_pt1 | contig 52778 bp, 52 predicted proteins | sample 5560161 | NCBI WGS metagenome assembly JAABUS01 (sample SAMN10711885, study PRJNA513376) | rock metagenome | isolation source: Antarctica rocks | place: Antarctica: Victoria Land, Trio Nunatak nord | collected 2016-01-04 | reverse complement strand
AGCATCTTATCGTCTAGCTTCTTTGACGATCGTGAGATCATTATGTTTCTAGAATTCAGAAACATCATGTCATCTATCTTGTAGATCATTTTCTTTCGATGCTTGTCAGTCTGTTTCTTCATTGTGACTCTGACTCTTGTCAAGACTTGCTTAATCAATGCTAGTGATCGTTTCATGTGTTAGAATATATTCTTTGCTTTGCCTGCTTCGATTCTAGCTCGAGTGATCTCATATTCGATTGAGTTCGAATCGAAGCTCATATGAGAGTGAAAGCTCTTATTCAGAAAGAACGTTGACTGTTCAATTGACGACGAAATAGCATTGTTATCGACGAATTCAGTTATAGATAATCAGGTGAATCAATCATCTTGCATATACGAGCAATAGCTTTGTAGATATTATTTCACATTCTGATTCGCTCTTTCTGTTTGATCATCTGTTTGCAAATGATAGTCTGTGAATAGTTTCATCTTGATGTCGAGTCTCAGACATAGAGACTTTCAGACAATCGATATGAATTGTGAATCACGATCGAACACTATTGATCTTGATAGTTCATGAATTCTGAAGACTCATGTCAACAGTAGCTTGACTGTTTGTTCTGCGAAGGTTTCTTCGTCATCTGATCAACACGATATATAATGTCGTTTCTTAGACAATCAATCTATGACTGTCAGAATCGCGTTGTTTTCATCACTTTCTGATAGATCGATAATGAAGTCTAATGATATGTTCTGTCATTGCTGCTCGAATATGAGCAATGACTTCAGTAATTCATTGATTCGATCTCTCAATGCTTTTGACCTACGACAAACGTAACAGTTTCGAATGTAGCGCTTGATCATCGTTCTCATCTTCGATCAGCAATATGATCATCTCAGCAAGTTCAACGTTCGATTCATGTCAGAATGATCACTGATCGAAAGATCATGTGCTTTTCTTATCAATCGAATGATCATTGACTGAAGAATTCATAGTCTATCATCTTTTCAGAGTACTTCATCAAGTACTCTGCAGTTGTTCAGATCAATATCTTGACAAGTTCTTCTGTTCTGTTTCATGAATGCTCGAATATTGATACATAGTTGATTCGTTCAATTTTCGACTATAATCTAATTCTGAATAGAAATCACTTCTTCGATTGAATCTTCGTTAACTTTCGATTCTTGTTTCAACTCTGAATCAGATTTCTGATCATCTTCTTGATCAGCTTCTATTGACTGCAATTCAAACTTGCTTTCTGACAATAGCAGCTGATGCTGATATAGCTTTCGATCATCGTTTGTCTCAATCGACTTGACGTCTGACATTCTGATCAGCGCGTCGACTTTCAGATTTTGTTTTCCTGACTGATATATGATCTTGAAGTTATATTCAGATAACTTCTCAGCTCATCTAGTCTGTCGTCGAGTCAGTTCTTTGATGATCATGAAGTACTTCAAATTCAGATGATCGATGAAGATCTTGATTGAAATATCTGTACATTTCAATTCAGAGCATCAATGCTTCAAGCAGCGAATAATAGTCAGCAGTTCTTTGTCATAGATCTCGTAGTTGCATTTTGCGAAAATCATGTTCTTGCTATAGAAGATCATTGAATGTAGAATGTCTTCATCATCATATTGAGACAATACTTCGTTGTTCACATAGTTCAAGAAGTTCGTTTTCAGAATAGCTTTTCTGATCGAGTCGAAATGCTTCAGAACGAAGACTGTCGTCATCTGTTGCTTTAGTTTTTCAAAGATCGTCTGACAGATCTCTGTTCATTCAAAGAGATGATTTTTTCGAGTCAGCTTTATCATAGATTGAGCGATCTTTGAGAAGTTCTTTATGAATCGTCGATAGAAATTGCAGAAGTCAATGAAGATCTGCACATGAGTCAACGATCGAGACACTTTTCAGTTTCGAATCACATCTACTTTTCAAGAGTTCATTCGTAGATCATTGATGAATATCAGTAGTTTAAGAAACGAGGTTTTCTGAATCTCGAATTCGCACTTGTCAATGTTTATCTGCAAGTCGACTTCGCGAAGCTTGTCTAGTACTTCTTTCACATGAATTCTATGTTTCTTCAAGATCTTACTGTAGATAAGAATATCATTCAAATATGCCTGACAGAATTTATGTAGACAGTCGAACAATACATCGTTGATATAGTGCTGAAAGAACGCGAATTCATTGATTAATTCAAAGAACATTACTCTATACTTATAGACATTGAAGAAAGTAATGAATGTGATTAGATTCTCGCTTTCAGTACTCATGCGAAGCTTATTGAACGTGACGATAATGTCGAGTCGAATCAAATACTTACTGCCTTGAATTCGAGCGAGTACTTCGTCTATCAAGAGTATTGAATAACGATCTCTTTTGATCAGAGCATTCAGTTTTCGATAATTCACGAAAAAGCGAAGACTATCATCTTTCTTTTCGACAAATAGTATTGACGAAGCGAAAGAAGCTTTACTGAGTGTGATGAACTTCTTCTTCAAATTCTCTTCTAGATACTCTTTGACCTTCTGCAACTTGTAGCTCGACATGAGATACAATCGACTTCTAGAGAGTTGATTCTCACTTTCTAATTCAATCTTATGATCGTATGATCGATGCAGAAGCAACTGCATTGTCTTTTCTTTATCAAAAACATTCAGAAAGTCGTGATAAACTATTGAAAGCTTCTTTTTCAGTTTATTTAATGACATGACAGAGATCATTTCATTCAGTTTCGCGAAATCTTCGACTGAGCTAAGCGCTTTTTTGATTTCACTAATGATCAAGAAGAAGATCTTGATCTTCTTATTCTTGACTAGAGTTCGATACGCAGCGACTTTGATCATGACAATATTGACGAACTTCTTTTTCTCAGTTGACTGAAAGAGACGAAGTTGATCGAGATCAACTTGAATGCTTTGCTTTCGTATGAGAACTGATTCAATGAACTGATTCACTAGTTTCTGATTCGTGAGTCGCTTCAAGATGATTGTCAACGTAATCATCGAGTTCAAGTTCTTTCGTTTCATTTTGCAGATCTCGCTTGACTCAGATCTGTGAAATGCTGATTGACTGCTTGCTTTCAAAACAACAGGTTTCAATGTTCAAATCTTCAACGATGATATTAATCGATCGTTTGCAAAATCTATCAAAATTTGGTTTCTTTTCAATCAGAAATTTCCAATGATTATCTTGTGTTGATCTAGACAAGTTATCAATAGAGACATCATTTCATTCTTGTGTTCTTGTATCATGATCGATGTATACAGAGCGTGTGTAATCGACTTTCGATCAGAGATTTCATCATACGATCGAATCGACTTTGATTTTGACAGCGATATTGACTGAATATCAAAGCGTTCACATAGCTCTGACATCAAAGATTCATCGATGAAAATCATGTCAGTGACTTCAGTATCTATCAGAGTCGAGAATCTGAATATCTTTTCTAGACTACTCAAGATGACGTCAACAGTGAACGACTTGAAATCAAATGAATCGTCAGACATGCTGATGAAACAGAATATGAGTATATCGCTTTCAGTCACTACTTTGACGAAGGCAGATCGTTTTTCGAATTCGCAGCAATCTCGTGCACTTGAGTCGTCTTGAAGCAGTCATATGCTCTATGTTCTGACTTCTTGCATTTGAAGCAAAGTTCTTTCTTAAACAACTCTTTCTGAATAGAATCGAGATTCGATCTTCTGAGTTTCTTTCACGAAGAGACTGATAACGTGAGTCGAACAGTCGATGTGTTAGAGGCAGAGTGAGCAGCTTGAGTCGCTGATGCTTTGACGACTGATCGCGCGTTCAATTCAGTTAATCTAACATCGACTTGCATGCAGATGTTGACAAACTCATTCAAATTCGTGATTCGTTCATTGAGCGTTGCTCGTTGAAGATCTGAACTGATTTTGTGCTGAAGATCATTTAGTAGAGTCTCGTTATTGTATTCTAGTTCTGCACTAAATCTCTGAAATTTCATTCAAAATTCATGAAAGAAGATCTTGTTCTGATACAGCTTCAAATACTGTTGTTGAGTTGTGTGATGACGATTGAGATCGTCGTACATCTTATTGATAATCGATAGCACTTCTTCGACTTCTAGAAACGAGTTCAAGAAGGTATCTTGCATGCGAGAAGCTATGTGCTTGATCGCAGCTTCACTGACTCGACTTTCGATGTATGCAATCTTTAACTCTTCGATAGAAAAATGATTCTTATTTGCCTTCAGCTTATTTCGCATTTGAAACAGTCAATTGTCTACATTCTGCGTCGAATCTTCAAACAGAGATGAATCGAGTAACTTGATCGACTTTGAGAATCGATCTTCAGAAATCGAAGTGCTTTGCCGACTTGATGCAGCTTCTAAATGATGTATAATCACGTTCTTGTTTCTATTCTCTTTCTGCAGACGCGCCTGCGTAATCTTCAACGTGATGTTTGTCTCGTTGACATCTTCTAACATCTGAATCATGTCATTGTGAATCTCGATTTCGATGTCGTGCTGTTGACACATGTACTTGATAAAGACAACGATGTCGCCTGCTTTATGAGCGCTTATTCAAGCATTCAGTTCAGTGTTGATGCTGATCTTGATCATTTCGTGATCAAAGAACAACGCGTTCGTGTTCTCTTCTTCTGTATTTGACAATGCATTCGTGCCTTCTTCTTCTGAAGCTGTTCAATTCTGTGGTAGAAGTGATTCTCTTCTAGCATTTCGAAGTTCGTAGCGAGCAATGCTCGCTGATTCTGAGCTTCTAGTCATGATATGAGTAGAAAATTGCTGATCGAGATTCTGATGTTACTCTATCGAACTTTCTGAGTTCAAGTACTGCTGAAATTTCTGATTTCTGATGACGAGCTCAATAAAGAGTTAGTCAAGAGCAACGCGTTCGTGTTCTTTGATTCTGATTCTATCGAAATTTCTGGTTTCGAATCAAGATTCTTCTTTAGAAATTTCTGGTTTCTATCGAGCTTTCTAAGCTTGAGTCCTGATTCTGCTGTCGAAATTTCTGAGTTCGACTTCTGATTTGAATTGTGTAGCTTGTTTTTATATCGTTTACACGTCGATAGCAAGATTAATGAGCTTTGAACTAATGTTATGAGTCTGCATAGAGCGAATCATATGAGTGTATTCTAACTAGAAGTTCAAAGTCGAAGAAGAAAGAAGATGCAACACGTCGTGAGTTTTACTCACGAAGACACGCTAGGTTGCTAGCGTGTCAACATCAGTTCTATACTAGTCTATGATAGTCTGACACGATTTATGTTAGGCTAACTCGAAGTGCATGATCGCAACAACGTCAAAGTGATTTTATAAGAAGAAGAATTAATCAAAATGATAAATCATTTAATTCATCAACTAATTACGTGATTAAACACTTGACGAGATTTCTCAATGAAACGTGTTGAAATACAAGAAAGATGTTGATTTGAAAGATGTTTATGATATAAAGAAATGTGTTTGTCATAAACATCTGTTAACTATTCATAACACAAAGAAATGTGTTTATCTAAAAGACAATAGAAGCTGATTAGAAAATGCTAGAAAAGAAAAAAGATGCTGAGCTATATTTAAGTTAAATCTGAATCAGATTTAAATCAGATCTCAACTAAATCTTGACTAGTTTTAATCAATATACAATCAACTTGCTAACGTTAATTATATAATGATTAAAGTTAAATCTTTGATCTTATTCAATTCTGACACATTCATAATAAGAAGAAGCATATTGATTGAAACTATTATTAACAATGAAGATTCACAATGAATTTTCATTGAATCTGTTATGATTGAACTTTGAAGATTCATTGAAAGAATAACATAATGAGTTATTAAACTTTATAGTCATTGAAGATGAAGATGAATGAAAAGTGAAGAACATACTGAACTTCAGACACTATGAACAAGATAAATGATCTCAGTATCATGTCAATTGAAAAGAATACAACATTAATCTACATTAATACAATATTAATGAAAGCAAGTTCAAAGAATGTTCAAAAGTCATGAATAACTTTCATAAATGATATTTTAACAAGTCAAGATAAATAGAAATTGACTCAAAAGAAGAAAGATTGACTAAACTGTAGCAATGAGAACATTATTTGATGAAGAGAAAAGATAATGTTGCAAGCGTGCATCTTAAGTTAGTCTAACATAGATCATGTTAAACTATCATAAACTAGTATAAAGCTGATGTTGACACGCTAGTGATTTAGCGCGTCTTCATGAGTATAAGATTCTCAACGTGTTTCATCTTCTTTCTTCTTTAACTTTGAACTTCTAGTTAAAATACACTCATATGATTTGCTTTATGCAGACTCATAACAATCATGACTGTTCTTGAACTTTGAGTTCACATTGTACTACATGTGTTGTGATTATTTCTGATCTATACAATGATAATAGTTAGCAGATGATATATTGAGTTGTAATTATCATTGAATTTATAATCTGAAAGACTGATGCATTTAGTACTTCATCTTTCATTCAAGTATAGTGAGAAATGATGTGATTTAAAGTGAGATCAATCTTGATAGAAAAGTTGTACTAACAGAATAGAAATTTGAAAACTTATCACTATAAATAGAATTAAGAACATGTATATCTTCTTTGTGAATGAAGTAGTCAACAATCATTGACTTTTGTTTGCATAAGTTGATCTGCTCTGTTTGCATTCACGCTGAGCTTGATCTTTTTTCTTGAATTTTCGTAGCAGTTTCTGTGCAGTTTCTAATTTGCTTCTGTGCAATCATGTATCTTTTCAACGCATCTTGTATTCTTATCTCTTTCTCATCAGTCTCATGTCAAGAATTTTTATGATTTTTCATTTCTGCTTTTCTTCATTCTCATTCAAATCTGCTGTGTCTGCTGTGTCTGCTGGGCGCTTGAAATGCAAGTTGTCAATTGCGTTTGTGATCATTATAAACTCAATGACTGTAAGAAGCGTTGAGTCTCACATTCATGACAAAGTAGTTTGATCTGTCATTAATCTTGCAACATTATTTCTGAGTGTAGACTGCTCTGAAATCAGTGATGATACAGAAGCTGACAAAACTTTCAAAAATTAAAAAAAGTATGAAAGAATATTGTTTGTATTGCATCTTGCAAAAGAAGCATTATCATTCTGAGTATCATCATTCTGATTTTGATTCTGAATTACAATTGAAGTATCTGTAGAATATTGAATGATCATTCATTTCTTGAACAAGAAATGTGCATTTCACACTTATCTTGATTATCAACAACTTCATCTTGATAAAATGATGAACAATGACAATGTTTAATTCATCATTGCAACAAAGATTTCTTACAAGTGACAAATTTGCATCTTTTCTTTATGAAAAACAGCAAAGACATTTTGCTCTTGTTGCAATCATCATTGAATTTCTCTTTATTCTTTCACTCAGCTTCTTTGTTTCTAACTTTGTATTTATCTTCTTTTTTCTCATTGACTAAATGATCAGACTTCATATCGTTGCAAACCTCATCACTTAACTCAAAGATTTGTTTATCATGTGTTAATGAAAGAAAAGTATTACAAGATGAAGAATGATCTGAGAAGAAATTGATTATCTTTTTATGAAAGATGAAACATCTAAATTGACGTCATCTGTCAGTCATGAAATCATTGAGTAAAGATTTCAATGATTCTACTCAACTTTCAAGCTCGTTATAAATGTCAATTAGGTTTCAGATTATCAGACATGTCTCGCTTCTCATTTGATTGCTCAGTACTTAAGTCATTGCTTGTAAAACTCATCGCTGAGTTGATTTGTTATCAATCATGTTCATTTTCTTCAGCGTCAATAAGCTTTAAATCAGCGTCAGTCTCGCTATCATCATCATCATTCTCATTCAATAAAATGAGATCATTTAAAAGTTATGAACAATGATAATTAGACGAGAAAAATTATGCTACTTATTTTGAAAGTCATCTGATCTCAAGTTACTAGAATTTAACAATTCTTTCTGTTCATTATATTAATGAATAAGAGTAAGTTCTTGCGAATATTTGAACTTAACAGACTGATGATGCACTTGCAAGAAATTCAGTTACTTTGTATTAATGTTTTACTTTACTTGTCACGCAACAAGATTTACTTCATCTGATGTCATTATTAGATCTGTCGTTGAGTTCAAGTTATTCAACTCAACTCAAATTGAGTTTCAGAGTTGAGTTAAGTTGAAAGAAGTCAACTCAACTCAATGAGTTGACTTGAACTCAATGACATGTCTAGACATTTTAATTATTTGAAATAAGTACTAGTAGAATGAAATTATGAATTTTTAAAATGTGTGTATATGAATGATCTTTATTTACATGTTAAAAAGAAATTTATATGTATATGAAGAAATGTTTTCAACTTCTTTATCATTGACTCAGATCTCAGTCACTGTCTCTAACTAAACTGCTTGAAAAATGCGTAAGCAATTTCATGAAAACAGTAGATTGTAAAATGAATTGCAAAATGAATTGTAAAACTATTTACGTAAGCTTTTTATTAATGACTTCTTGTTTTCTTTACTCAGATAATGCATTCAATTTAGCTTTATTCTTAAATGATAATTTCTTCTTGAAATTAGTCATTTCAAAGCTACGTTTACGTGTTGAAACAGAATTTAACTTCAAAGAAGAAGTCATCTTACGTTGTTCTTTTTTCACTGCTAAAGATGACAACTTAGATTTTTCGTTCAATTTAAAGATTGCAATGAATTTCATCAAATTTCTTTGATTCACAATCTTTCATAATAATTGATCATCTTTCTTCAATCTGTTTCTCTTAATTAAGTGTGATGTAACTCAATCAAAATAAGCAGACTCTGAAAATCAAATGTTCAAAAGTGAAGTTGTTGTAAATCTTGCTGTATTAAGTAACATAAACAACATAAGTTCTTCAAAGTTTAAGAATCTAGATTGCGAAAATGTTATAAAAAGAACAACATCAATTGCATCATCATTCTTCAGCTCTGATATTATTAATTAAATGTTTGATGATGAAAAATATAACATTACTTATCATGTTCATTATCATCAATATCATCATTTGATGCATCACTGATATACTTTAAATCTTTATCAACGTCAATGATGAAGATTAAATCTTTGTTCTTTTCTTGTTTCTGTGCATCGAAAGCTCTTTTCTCTTTGATAAGCTTGTGAGACTCAAATTCTGATTTCAACTTCAGAGTATTCACATGCTTAATCATTATGATATTTAATATAATGTTGACAACAAGAAAGCTGTGATGATAAAATAATACATTTCGTTTCAAATTAAAAACTTGTTCAACATTTATTGAGATAGCTGAAATTGCTAAAATATCTTGAGTTATTCTGCTTAGATTAACAAAGTCTCTGAGATAATTTCTTCAGAACTTAATGAAATCAATGTCTTGAACAATGTTTAAAGCTTATTAGAATTTGATATTTCAAAATATATGACTGCAAAATTGATTGCAAAATTAATTGCAAAGAAATTATGAAACAACATTAATTATGCAACAAACAAAATAAAGAGAAGAAAAACTTACTTTGTTTCAGATATTGTTTCGCTTCATTAGTTGAAACAAGTAATGATGAATTGTGACGTCTGAAATTTCATTTAACAACTATATTTGTGATGAAAAATAATTATTGCAAGACTCTTTCTTAAAGTTGATCTTGCAATGTAGTTGAGTTGAAAGCGTAGTGTTTAGCATAATAATTTATAAATTCTTATTTATATTTTTGTTTATAGTTGTTATCTTGTCATGTAGATTAATTATATAGATTTAGTTTCTGATGAGAATCTATAATATTTTTGAGATTGTACATTAGCTTTTGATCATGACTGACATTCATGTAATATTCAAATAATTTGATTTGAGCTTACATTAAGACTTTCAAAAGTGAATACTTTCAAAAACATTGCTTTCTCTTCAAAGCTGTCATGTGATCTTTGATATGAAAGAATAAAACATCATAAATGATGTAAATTAAATTGATGCTAAATTCATGATTACATTCAAGTAAATCAATAAATATCGCGAATGATTTGAGTAGTTCTACAAGATATTGAACATGTTTTCATTCTTCACTATTAAGAGATAGCTTTTGAAGAGTTATATTTTCATTTTCATGAGTACAAATATAAATTTTGATGAAGTCTTGAAGACGAAGTGCTTTCAAAAGCATAAAACAGATGAAATTTCAGTGAGTTTTAATATTTTGTATCATCTTGAGATAAAGTTTGAAATTATGTTAAGTCTGATGAAAGTTCTTTATTCTTTGAAAACTTGCATTTATATAAACAGCAAGCTTTTGAATCTAATTAAAGATTATTATAATATCATGAATAAAAGTTTACTGTGAGAATGCATCTCATCAACTATGAACGATGCATGTCTGCAAAACTAGCTTGCAAGATTAGATTAAAGAGATTAACAAGTGAATAAAGATAATGACTTGACAAAAGATGAAAACTCTGCAAGCTTTCATTTTCGTTTCTTAGCAATTAGTTCTATCATTAATAAAGTGCTATTTTATTATCTTCTACTATGCAGTTTCACGTAAAGAAATCTCGTCATCTCACAGTTTTAATTGCTTCATTCACATGAAGCTGTTTAGTAAGAAATGTCAAATATGCAACGACTCATCAGAAGTTGCATGATTGAAAGAAGTAATAACTTCTTTCATATTAAGAATTCATCATCTTATCAAAATAGATCTAAGAATCATGCATTTAAATATGCAGATGAGAAGTTTAAGTCGTAAGAATTTAATGAACAAACAAATCATATTTCTTGATAATTGATAAGAAAAGTATGCAAGCAGTTAAAGAATCTGAAGACACAGAATGTACTGCTTGTCTTGCAACTTTAAATATTGAAACTTAAGTAAGAAACTCGATCAATCTTTGATCATTAATATCAACATAATGATGATCATTATTGAAGTAATGCACGTAAGCATGCTAATTGATCTTGCAAGTTTAAAGAGCAAAGCATCATGAACTACAACTTCTTGATGTTTTGACTGCAAGACTGCAAAGACTTCATAGTTGCAACATCATTTAATTTCATCACAAAACAAGAGAAACTGCAATGATCTGCATTATACTTATCAGAGAAGTCTTGTAATTAATGATGAGATCATGTGATGAGCATGCATAATCATGATAAGAAACTCAATTAAAAGTATTACATTAAATACTTGCATGCTAAACTTAGTAATTCTAAAATTTGCAACTTTCAAACAAAATGTTGATTTGAAGCTGCAAAGCAGCGAGTCAATCAAAGCATCACAAATTTCAAAGAGTATTTCATCAGACTGTATGCAGATCTGAACTATCATATATTCAACAAAACTTGCATGATGTACTTGCAAATGAAGATTAATGAAATCATCATGAACAAGTTTCTTCACATTTCATACATCTTTATCAATTATGTTGATTTGCTAAAGCATTTTATAAACATTGACTTGCATTTACAAAACATTGATGCATTGTTGAAGTTATATTTGCAGCAAAGTGAAAGTGCAACATTTCAGAAGAATTTTCAATTCTTGCATGAAAAGATAAAGTTTATTGCTGCAACAGAGAATTTGAAGTTCTTTGCTTTAAGCACGCACTTTAAAGACAATGTAACACTTAAGTTCAATGAGTTTAAATAAAATGCTGCTTCATTTAACTTTACATACTGATTATGTAAGAAGTTGAGACACAAAATTAATGATTTAATGTGTCTTAACTACACATTCAGACAAGAGATTCACAATCATGATGAAGAAGCGAAAAAAGAGAAAGTTTGATGTTTATCATTGAATCATTAAATATAACTATGAAAAGATGATTATCATGTGCATTGATGATATTAGTACTGACAAATGTCTCTGAGAAAGTGCATAAAGCTCACTGTCTTATTGACTCTGAAATTGAGCAAAACTTTATATTGCAATCATGAGTAAAAGAGCATGAATTATCAAAGAATCATGCAATTCTGAAACAGATTCAAATGATTAATGATCATTAAATTTTCTGCTATGATATGCATCAAATCAATATTGAGTTGATTAATCATAAGAAAGTTTGCAAAAGCTGAAACATTAAGTTTCATGCTATGAACATGCAAAAATATGATATGATTCTTAATTACTTGTAATTAAATGAGATTAATCTGAATATTTGCTGACATAAGCATCGCTGATTGTATTGAGAAAACAGCACTCAGCATGCAAAGCAAATTTGAGTTAATCTGTGCAAGACATTGAAATTTGTTGAACTGATAATGCTTGCAGCTAAAAGAAGAAAACAGACTTATGTAACTCTGTTTTATCAACTGCTATTTATAAATAACTTATTGCAGAACGCAGATCATCAGATTATAAGATGCAATGCACTTCAAGCGAAAGAATCAAAGATATTCTCTGCTATTCAAGATCTTAAGAAAGTATTTTCTGAAATTCTTTCTGATAGTTTGAATACATATGATCAAATGAAACATTTCATTGATTTAATGAAGAGCAAAATGTCTTGCATCAAGTCTATTTATAAAATGACACAAGATGAGCTCGCTGTGATATGAAATTATTTAGACAACGCATTAAAGAAGAAATGAATTTGTTTATTAAGTAATTATGCAAAAGCATCTGTGTTGTTTGTAAAGAAGTTGAACGAAAGTCTTCATTTATGCATGAACTATCATGATCTCAATGAAATAACAGTAAAGAACAATTATGCATTGTCTTTACTGTCTGAGACACTGAATCACTTTACTCATGCAAGACATTTTATCAAAATTGTTATTTACAATGTTTATCATTGCATTCAAATTTGCAAAAGTAATGAATGAAAAATAACTTTTTGTACATGCTATGATCAGTTTAAGTATCAGATGATGCTTTTTGAACTGATAAATGCTTCTGCAATCTTTCAATTCTATGTAAATCACGCACTTAAGTCATTTGTAAATATTTGCTGCATGATATATCTGAATGATGTTTTAGTATACTTTGAGACGAAAAAGCAGCATTGAAAGCATGTGTGCAAGATTCTTTGCACGCTACTGAAATATTAACTGTATATCAAGCTGTTGAAATGCACTTTCAATTGTAGCAAAATTATCTTTCTGAGATTCATGATAGAATGAAAAAATATTCAGATGAAACAGTCTTGTATTAATGCAATCACTAACTGATTTAAGCTTAAGTCTGCAAAAAACATTCTTGTATTCTTGAAATTTACAAGATTTTATTAATAATTTATAAGAAAGTTCTTTTAAATCATTGCACTCTTACCAGATTTAATCAAGAGTGCGAAGAAGAGAATGATGCATTCATTCTTTGCAATGACGTTAAAAGCAAGAAAAGCTTTTAAAAGATTAAAAGTAATCTTTGTTAATGCTCTCATTTTGAATAGACTGATTGTTGAGCTGAGTTTTCATATCTACATTCTGACTTAATTCAAGTACTTGAGTCAAATCTTCTGACTTAACTCAAATACTCAGATTGAATCTTATGATTCAACTTAATATCAATCTCAAGCTGAGTCAGAACTTGCTGACTCAACTTAACTCATTAAGCGATTGAATATGATATCAAGAAAGTTAAATATAGAAAAAGAATTCAATTTTATGCTTTTGCATTATCTTTTTGATAGAAAGTCATGAAGAGAAACATGAAGACTATTTAATAGAAAGTCATGAAGAAAAGTCATGAAGAAAAGTCATGAAGAAGAAACATGAAGATTATTTGATAGAAAGTCATAATAGAGAGTCATAATAGAGAGTCATAATAAAATATCTATTCATCTATCTTCATGCCTTGACAAGTTGAGTCGAGAATTTCAAATCAATACTTGATTTCAACTCTTTAACTTGACTCAATTACTCAAGTCAAATCTTCTAACTAAATCTATTGTTAAGTTCAAGTTGCTTAACTTAATTTAAGTTGAGTTTCAAAGTTGAATTGAGTTGAAAAAGATCAACTCAACTCAATTGAGTTGAGTCAGACTCTTGACTTAACTCAATCAACTCAACAAATTAACTTGAACTCAATTGCAAATCTACTTTCTATCAAATTCTCTATCAAATTTTCTATCAAAGTGATCAAACTTTCTATCAAACTTTCTATCATGTTCTTTATCATGTTTCTCACTATGTTCTCTATTATGTTTCTCATCATATTTCTCATCATTTTTTCTATCATATTCTCTATCAAATTCTCTATCAAATTGATTGCAAAATTGATTGCAAAAAAATTTGAAAAAAATTTAAAAAAAAATAAAGAAAAAGTATACTATTTTTAGTACATAATATACTATATTTAGTATCAAGAATTGAGTTTAAGTCAACTCAACTTAATTTTGAATTGAGCTTGAGTTAAGAAAGATCAATTCAATCTCAGTTTAAACTCAGACTTAAGTTAAGTTAATCTTTCTCAATTCAACTCAATTCTAACTTGACAACAAATTTACTTCTAACTTAACTTGAATACTCAAGTTAAGAATTCTGACTTGAATCAAGTTTTAATGAGTTGAGAACTTGACTCAATCTCAATGACTTGACTCAATGCAATCAGTCTAATTTTGAAACACTATAATTGAAATGCAAATCTTTGCATGAAGATCAATGCATTAAATTACGAAGTTGAAGATGTGCTTAGTCAGAAGAGCAAGACTGATCAATAACATTTCATTGCATACTATAATTATAAGTTCAAAGAAGCTGAAGTACAATGAGACATACATGATAAAAAGCTGTATATTATAGTTCTTGATTTTAAGAATTGATAACACTATCTTCAAAGTAACAAGTGATTCACATGTGTGATAACAAATTACAATAATCTTCGTTACTTTATAATAATGAAGAAGCTCAATGTATGATAAATGTGTTGAGCTGAGAAATTAGCTGCGTTTGACTTTCATATAAAATATTGCAAAGACAAATTAAACTCTGCAAATACATTATCAAGAAGACTTAACATTATGAAATTGAATGATAGCAAGAAAAATAATAATTATTTTCTATTAACTTTGCAAAACAAACTTTGTAATCAGAAATATCAATCTGAGCTGCTAAAGAATGAAAAAGTACTCACTAAATCTTGCAGAATTTTAAACATTGCGTCATTTCAACTTCTGATTCATCAAATTATGAAGTTGAAGAGATTTTATTTGAAGATGAATGAATCAATGACTGCATAATTGCTGAAGTTACAACAAAGAAACGTTTTTATTGTGAATGAGAAGTGACATCAATGATTTGCATCTAGAAAGAATAAGTTTTTGAAATGAAGTATAAGAAATGATGAACTGCTACGTCATGATCTTGCAGTCTATGTATGCAATGACTTTGTTACAAGAAATGAAATTCTGCATATAAATCATGATGATCTTGAAGCAGATCATTTCGCATGCGCTCATATCAAGATTGCAATAAGAAGAAAATATTATTGATTGAAAATGCTCAAAAAGATGATGAAATATGTTCACATTTGTTCAAATTGTCAGTGAATGCAAGTGCATCATTATAAACTTTATGAAAAGCTGATGTTTATATCTTCAAAGAGCGTGAATTCATTTTACACAATGATCATGAATTTTATAATAAACATGTCTTTTGTGAAGAATTCATACATTGAAAAAACAAGTAATGTTATATTGATAATTGTTGAGAAGTGCAATGACAGACTTGTTTCTAACAGCTTTTTGTAAACTAGCATCAGGAAAAAGATTGCATGTCGCGACTCAGTCATGTTAGCAGTATATAAATAGAGCAGTTTACAACTTCTTTCTACAATCTGCATAGATTTCATCATATGTAATACTGTTCATTCTACTTTCTTCAATAAATTATGAGTTCTGATTAGCAAGAAGCTTTCAACGTAATTAAATTGAAACATTCTAAGCATTTGATGCTCGACAACTCGATACAAGACTTATTCAAATAAGCAATCAGCAATCACTTACTACACGTCTCACAAGAAGACAAATAAGTACATTGACTTAAAGAAGTTCAGTGAAATTCAACAACTTACTACGCATCTCACAAGAAGACAAATAAGCATTCACATCAAATCAACAGTTTACTATGAGTTTTCAAGAAAGTGAACAAATAGACATACTTAAACACATCAAAGAACGCATAAAATTTTCATCATCATTGATGAGATTACATTCTCTTCACTTCACTTATCAATCTATTTAATATTCTTATTTTATTCTTTGATTTTAACAACAAGCTGAGTCTACATCAATGTCATGAACTTCAATGACTTTTTCATCAAATGATGATCTGTTTTCATTCTCACTTGCAAGAACTGTGATCAATAATTTTCTCTTATGAAGAGATGACTAATTGAAAAAGACTTGTGATTCATCATTGAAGATAAGTCTGACTTGAATACATTTAACAGCATCATCAACATCATCAGTGAAATTCAATCTTTCGATTTTGAAAGTCAAAAGATTAATGCAAAAGCTCACTACTGACTGATCATCTGCATCATCATCAACGATCAAGAACACACTGCAGACAAAATGTTAGCAAAAAAGATTTGAAATGCTTTGAGTTACAAATACAAAAAGAAGCTACAAATCATTGAAAGACAATATCTGATGAACTTTATGATTACAGAATGTCAATGAATATCTTTATTGAAAAGACATGAATACATCTCATCAAGCTGACTTGAAAGATCGTTGCAACACAGAATGATATAAGCGATTTATTCAAGTCAGAACGTTGCTTTCAAATCTTACTTCAATCACTGTTAAATGAATACATGATTATTTAAGATGTCATTGATGTGCAGAATAAGTCAGATGTTGAAAGAGAATTTCAAAAACTACAAGAGAAGAAAGTACAATTGAAGATAACAGAGATTGCGCTATAAGTTAAGCGAGAAAACGAACGTGAGCATACTGATCAAGAGCAGAATAAACGCAAAATCAGTCATCGTTGCAAACACTTTTCAAACTTCAACAGTGATCAATTGCGTTGTCAATTTCTAAGATGTTTTCTCTGTGAAGATAAACATCATCTAGTTGATTGCTTTCATCTGATTGCAGCTCAAGAGCTTGTGAAGAAACGCAAAGACAAAGGCAAAACAAAGCATAAAAATGCTGATGATTTTCAAACTTTTGCTGAGCTTCTGAAGAGCAAATACAAGAAGCACAAAGTCTATAACGCGAAAAGTGATTCTGAAATCTTTGATGAGAATGAGAATGATGAGAATGAAGAGAGCGAGAATATTGTAGCTTTGTTAAAAAACATTGTCAGTAAGATTTCTGAATTTGACTGAGTTGCAGACTCTGATGTTTTCTTGTACATGATTAATCAACTTCAACTTTTTAATGAGTCTTTAATTTGCATTAAGAGACGTATCATCAAAGTTGAAGAGAGAAAATTGTATGTCAATCACTGTGATACAGCGATCATGCAAGATCATCATGAAAACTCAGTTAAGCTGTTCTCTGTTCTTTATGTTTCTAAGTTCAAAATGAATTTTCTTTTTGAAAGAAGAATGTGTAAGAAAGATTTGTAAAAGAGCTTTGATAATAAAGATCTGTACATGCATGATAAGCAAGAAAAGCAGATGATTGAAACTTTAGAATGCAAAGACATTTACATAGTAAAGAGAATTGCAAATGATCTTGATGAATTTGCATTACTATCAGCTATGCAGCATGACATCTTATCAGCATTTTCAGTGATGTACAGTTCAATGAATCTTGATGATTCAATGAATCTAGATTATTCTGCATCTTACACTAACATGATTCATCATGAGAACGAGATCAAAGTTGATCATGATCAACTTAGCTTCGCAAATGACAAAAGCTTCAAATTGTACAAGCTGTGACATCATTGTTTCACTCATCTTGAATCAGCAAAGCTTCATCAGCTTCATAAAATCATCACTCGAAAAAAATCTATTCTCATCAATGATAGTCATGAGAATGTGTGTAAGATATGTGCGCTCATTAAGTTCATTAACAAATGAGAACACAACATCAATAATTGAAAGACAAGTATCTTGACTTTCATCTTTATAAACATCTGTGAATCACTATTATTGTTTCTTGATAGCAAGTTGTACTTTCTAAAGATAATGAACAATCACTTCAGAAAGACTTGATGCATTTCTTTGAAGCAACAATTTGATGCATCAGATGCTTTGCAAAAATGAAAATTCAGTGTAAAGCTTTACAGCAATGTCAGACTTCTCTCAGTATGCAGCGACAACGTCACGAAACTTAAAGTTATTTTGAATAGCTGATGCTCATCAGTTGACATTGCTTCTCAATACATTGTCTCACATATGTCAATTTAAAATGAAGTAGTCGAAAGAATCATATACATAACAGAAAACTCAATGCGAGTCATGATCAAGAATGCTGAACTTTTCATTAAGTTCTGAGCAAAAGCTGCAAAAACAAATGTTTATCTGCAAAATTGAATCATCATAAAACTCTTGATCAACGAAGTTCTCATGATTTTGAAGAAAACATTCATCGAGATCAAGTTCTCAATTGATCATGTACAAGTATGAGAATGCAAATGCTATTTGCACATCAATCTCAAGTCGTTATCAATTGAAGACAGATGAGACAAATTCATGAACAAAGATAGACTTGATGCATTCATGAAATATGTGAAAAACATCAATAAGCAATATCATCTTTGAGTCTCAGATCTTGATCGAGTCATCAAGAGTCATGCTGTCAAGTTCACTGAAGATGAAAAGAGTGAAGACATGAACTTGCAACTTTGCAAACAAACATTCAACGTTCTTTCAGAGCGAAAATCTGTAAAAAGATTATCAAAAAATAACATGTCAACTGATGTTTCAAAATCTGATGCTTTCATGATTGATATTTTGTCTGAATCAACTAATGCACTGAAAACTATTGCAATCAACTTGAATGCATTATTCAAGATCACGTCACAAACATTAGATGATCACGAAATTTACTTGAATGTTCAAATCACTCAGAAAGTCTTTGCATTAAGCACATTGAAGTCAGCAGTTCAAACATTTCTGCATGTAGTCATTTCAAAGAGAAAAAAAGACAGCGAAGATCAACAACTGAAAGATCACGCATTCAAGATCTTGCAAGCTATGATGATCTGACTCGTCACAAAGAAAGCTGACAATGATGAGAGTGATTATGACATAAGCATGTCATGAACATTATTCAACATTGATGAATTCAATCTTTCTAAGATAGTAAGAATTCTCACATTAAACATTTACAAAAACGCAGTGCAGAACTCAGTTTGAAGAGAACTTTGAAAAGAAGTGATCAACGCAGAACTTGTGACATTAGTCATCAATGAAATCTGACAAGAAGAAGTGTCGCTCAAAAAGATTAACATCATAACAAGCAAATGAGTCTTCAAGTCAAAGATGCACATCAATGATTCTTTTGACAAACTGAAAACAAGACTAGTGATTAAAGATTTCTTTTAAATTCATGAAGTTGATTACAAAAATACTTTCACGTCAATCATTAAGTTTGACATTCTGCAAGTCTTTTTAACTATCACAACAATGAAAGATCTTGAACTTCATCAAATTGATGTGAATAATGTGTTTACTGAGTTGTTTCTTAAAGAAATCATTTACATGTCTTCTTCATCTGAAATGAAAGTTAAATCTGACTGTGTTTTAAAAGTTCTTTGAAGTCTTTATGATTTCAAGCAAGCTGCATAAGACTGACATGATCACTGTGTAACAATGCTATCTGAACTCGACTTTGCACAATGCGTTGCAGACTCATGTCTTCTGATTCATAAATCAAAAGAAATCATGTTGCTACTATATATTGATAACATAGTCATCATTTGCAAATCATTGAGCAATATTAAATGATTTAAGCATGAGTTTTAATGTGTTTTCAAAGTCAAGAATCTGAGAAAAATGAAGAAGATTCTTGATATTTAAATCACTTGCAACAGAAAGACATGAATCTTACAAATAAATTAAATTCACTATCTTCATGATGTTTTTAAAAGACTTAACATGAGACAAGACAAGCACAAGACAACAGATTTTTCAATGAATGAACATGATGCTCTTTGTTCAGCTGAACTCGAAGATGTGAGAATCAATCAGCATGAGTATCAACAAGTCATTGAAAGTCTCATGTATGCTGCAATTCACACTCATTTTGACATCACTTTTGCTCTTAATCAACTAAGTCAATATTTCAACAATTCTGCAGAACATCATGAATATGCTTTGAAAAAGTTGATGTAATACGTTCATTTCATCATTGATCTAAATATCATGTACGAAGTCAGTGAAAGCATGAAGTTAGTAGAATACTCTGACTCAGACTACATCTTAAACAAACTAAATTGCAAGTTGATTCTCATTTACATTTACATGCTTAATGAAGAATCAGTCTTCTGAATGAGTTGAAAGCAAAAGTTCATTGTCACATCAATCATCAAGACAGAGTACATGACTTTATTAATTTGCATCAAGAAGAGTTTATAAATCAATCAAGTGCTTAAGAACATGAATCTGACAAAGTACTTAAGCATTAATCACAGTCATATTGATATTCTTGAGAAGATTACTCATTAATCTGTCTCACTCACGCAGCTTAAAGAAGATAATCAAGCGATTCTTATGCTGATTAAGAATGCTCATATTCACGAATGATTAAAGCACATTGATGTTGCTTATCATCACATTCAAAATCTGCACAAGAAGAATCAGATCTCAGTGAACTTCATCTTTAGTCAAGATATGATAGCAGATGAATTGATCAAGTCACTATCTTGACAGAACTTCAAGAAATTCATTGAACAATTGAGATTGAAAAGCAGTGAGAGCTGAGAAACTTGCAAGCATTGAGTGAAAGTGTTGAGAAATACGATGACAGACTCATTTCTAGCAGCTTTTTGTAGACTAGCGTCAGAGAAAAGATCGCGCGTTGCAATTCAGTCACGTTAGCAGTATATAAATAAAGCAGTCTACAACTTCTCTCTACAATCTGCATAGATTTCATCATATGTAATACTGTTCATTCTACTCTTTCAATAATAATAATAAATAAGTTAATCAAGCATGTAATTTATATTTCAATGATCAAAGATTTGAATGTCAAGAGACTTGCAAATCTGCTATGATGAGAATTTATATTTCAGCATGAAATGATGCAAAGCATTATATTAAATTGAGACTCACTGTTTATTAATCATTTCTGAATCACTTTATGTTGACTTTTTGAAGCGAAGTGAAAGCTAAGCACTGCATTTCATTTGCAAATTGATGATCAAACAGAAAGATAAAATCAGATGCTTGAGCATTATCTGCAAGTGTATTTCAATTATAAGATGAATAATTAATCAAAGCTTTTGTCAATAATGACGTTTGCATATAACAACAATGTACATGTTAGTATTTAAAAAAATTCACATGAGCTTTTAAAGAAATACATTATGAGCTTTGCAAAGACATCTGAGAACAAAGTTTTAAAGAAGAAGATATTCTTGACTATGAAGTAAGCAGAATGATTACGAAGTATCAGAGAACATTTAATGAAACTATGAAAGTAAGTAGCAAAGCAGCAAGCAAAGTATTATAATACTCATCATAAAGCTATGAGCTTTCAAATAAAAGACAAAGTGCTTTTATGAAGTATAAACATTCATACATTTCGTTCAAAGAAGAAGATTGATCATAAACAACTGAAATCATTTAGAATATTAAAAAAGATCAACATGCAAATGTATAAGCTTAAACTATTTGAAAGATATAATGCAATTCACTCAATCTTTCATGTCTTTTTATTGAAATTCTGACACTCGCGTGATAAGAATTTGAAGTCGCAAATCATTCTTATAGAAGAGAAAGAGAAATGAAAGATAAAGAAGATAATTGATCAGCGAATCAAGAAAGAAAAGATTAAATATTTAGTTCAATGAGCTGATTCATCTTTCTATGAAAACTTCTGAAAATTAATGAAAAATCTTAGCAATGCAAAGAAAATCATTGAGAATTATGAGATAGAAAGGCAAGTACATCAGTTGATTGCAAAGAAGTCAAAGAGAAAAAAGAGAGACAAATCATGCAAAAGTCATATTTGAGAATGTATCAAAAGTGCAAAGATGTAAGTTTAAAAGTTTGTTCTAAAATTATAAAAAGAAAAGAAACAAGATTTTACAACATTTATGCATCAACATACATCTTCTTTTAAAAAAAAAGATGAGCAACATCATGAAAGAATGAAGAAAGATAATAATTAAGAGTTGCAAGCAAGAACATTAAAGTGAAGAAAGAAGCTATTTATTTGTCAATGAATCTCGTCACACATTACTTACTTCAAATAATACTTACAAGATGAAGATGAAGTGACGTGATAATGATGAAAAGTGATAAAAAAGATGAGAATTTCTACTTAACTATTAAATACAATCTCACATGATTGAGAGAAAAGCTATTCACTCTCTTATTGTTGAAGATGAAGAGTGAGAAGAGCTTAAGTGTTAATATTGAGACAATAATTCATTACTTGCATAACATGATGCATCAAAATCTGAAGATGACGTGAAACTGAGTTCATCACGTAATCATGCTTCTCTTTAAAGCAATGCTTGCATTTGCAAGCATGCTTGATGAAAACACAGCATGTGTGAATTATCACTGCGCTCAGCAATGAATGCAGCAACAGCATCAAATCATTTGATCAGTACAATTTATCATGCATTAGCATTATTTGAAACACGCAGAGATAAATAAATTTATCAGAAATCATAAGTTCAATCATTAATGCAGAAGATGCAAAAAGAGTAGAGACAGTAAAAGTGATGATCACGTCAGAAAAGTGAAGAAGAATAAACATCTTAACAAAGAAGATAGACTTTGCGAGCATGTTAACATGATCTCAATGAGCGCAGAACTGCTACTTATCATGATGATGATGATGAAGTTGATACTGCTATGTCACTCATGTTAACTCATGATTTGCACTTGCATTGCAACAACGCTGTCACAAAAGAAGCTTATATCATGAGCTGCAAGCTATGTAAAATACACATAGCAGATTTCATGCTTTGTCAGTTCAAAAGAGCAGTACTCATGAAAGAATATGCTGAAACGAGACAAGAAAAAAAGAAAAAAAGAAAAAAAGCAAAGCTGAAGAATTGATATCAACAATCTCACACTAGCTCTGTTTATACTTGTTAACATGATTGATTCACAACACTTTTACACAGATGTTAGAATGCTGAAGATGTCATTGCTACGTTATCAATTATCAAAAGACATAATGATTCTATAAAGATTCAAGAACAATTGACATCAACAATCTTGCACTAGCTTTGTTTATGCTCATTAACATGATTAACTTATGATACTTTTACACAGATGCTAAAGCGCTGAAGAAGTCATTGCTACGCTGTCAGCTGCAAGAAGATAATACAATGCTATAAAAATTCAAAGATCAAGTTTTGAAGAAAGAATGCAGTTGTAAAAATGCATCTCATCGACTATGAATAATGTATATCTGCAAGACTAGCTTGCAAGATTAGATTAAAGAAATTAATGAGTGAATAAAGATAATGACTTGACAGAAGATGAAAACTCTGCAAGCTTTCACTTTCATTTCTTAGCAATTAGTTCTATCATCAATAGAATGCTATCTTATTATCTTCTACTATGCAGTTTCATGTTAAAAGATTTCATCATCTCACATTTACTTTGTATTTCTGATCATAATTGCAAAATTGATTGCAAAATTGATTGTAAAAATAATTGCAAAATTAATTGCAAAATTAATTGCAAAAATAATTGCAAAATTAATTGTAAAAATAATTGCAAAGCAAAGTAACATGATAAATAAAAATTATTGATTATTTTAAACAATGTTTAAGATAAATTCTCTTATACAGACATGCTTTAAAGACTAATCTTAAGTATTTAATATTTCTTCTCATTCTCATTCTTTGAACTTAACATCAGCAATTTTAGTAACTGTTTAACAGTTAACTGAATTACATGAATGTTAAAACTCTTTCGTATGAAATTATGTAACAGCAATGATTAAATAATCATTGAGTAATCAGAGTCTTGAAGTGATTGCTCTGATCATTTGAATCAGAAGTGATCACAGTGAACATGATGAGCATGATGCTTATCTCGCTCATCTTGCTCGAGAATGATCAGAATGATCATTCAAAGCAGAGATAACTTGACATGATTCTTCTATGTTTATATAATGATGATCATTCTCTTAGATAGAAGCTTTGTGTTTAACTCATGTAATAGTCAATACAGTCTATTGTTTTAGCTATTCTCAGATCTTCAATCTAGTGATTAGTTTATTACTATACTGATCTCTGTTTATATTTTGTGTTGTTAAAGAAACAATCATTACACTTTAAGTATCACTTTTTCACAAGATATCAGAGCATCATCTTATCATGATCATTATATCATTCTCAGAACAAATCACATTGATAAACATCACTACATTCTTAAATAGCAAAACATTAATTAAAATATCAACATTGAATCTGTATTATGAAGATAAAGACAAGCTCAACGCTTTTCTTATACAAGTTGTTACGAAGCGTGTCGACATTGAATAGGGCCTAGTCAATAGGCTCTAGAGATTTCGGTATGTGAACAAGAAACAACGATGTTCCGAATCGAAATATGCTGAAACATTTCATCTATTCGAGCTCTAGCAAATCGGCTACTTCGCCCCTTTGTTCGCCCTACTATAGATACAGCTCGGAACTGTCTTCTTCCTTCTGTATTCTTAGTTTCCTAGTTATAGCTACCTCTATTGATCAAACATTCTATTCAGCTACACACTATCTCGCTGCAGTGTGGTTAGATTCTAGGCACGGTCCCAACATTAAACTAAGAATTCGTTTACCACACGATATCGGTTCCATTACCCATTCAAGTCACTCGTACAGACGGATCGAGTCTAAAGAAATTTGTTTACCTGGTGGTCGACGACATCGAAAGACAGAACAACATCAGGGGGTCAATAGGATCAACGAGAACATATGGCCGTTGAATTGCTAGAGGACCTACCGCTCATTCAGTAGCATCGGTTCACCCGATCAATAGAATCAACGAGAACATATGGTCGTTGATTGCTAGAGGATCACAAACCTTCCCCCCTCTCAAAAAGCTCGTGAATCAGTCGAGTCAAAATAATCTGTGTCATCAAATTCGATTCGGCTCGATCCGAATTCAGGTCAATTTAGTGAGCCTGCTACAAAGGCGCTGTCAATGCGATGACCTACCTACCCTCATCGTCTTACCTACCAGTGAACCTGGTCCTACGTCCACGTGCAAATAGTGAGCCTGCTACAATGACAAGCCGAAAGTTGATCTCTTCGATGAGCAAGTCGACTAGTGAGCCTGCTTCAATGGCACCCTCCGTCAATGCGATGACCTACCTACCCTCATCGCTCGACCTACCAGTGAATCGATCTACCTCGCGTTCACGTGCAACTAGTGAGCCTGCTTCAATGGCCATCCTATTCCACATAGTGAGCCTGCTACAATAGGCATTTGGCGGGTTGGTTTGAAAGATCAATAGGAAGGTTGGTAGAAAGGCGACCATCAGAGCTTCCTAGTCGCTGTCGCTATGAGCTACACTACAAGTCATAGAGACATGACTTTTAAAGAGAAGGGGGTAATGTTACGAAGCGTGTCGACATTGAATAGAGTCTAGCCAATAGGCTCTAGAAATTTCGGTATGTGAACAAGGAACAACGATGTTCCGGATCGGAATATGCTGAAACATTTCATCTATTCGAGCCCTAGCAAACCGACTACTTCGCCCCTTTGTTCGCCCTACTATAGATACAGCTCGGAACTGTCTTCTTCCTTCTGTATTCTTAGTTTCCTAGTTATAGCTATCTCTATTGATCAAACATTCTATTCAGCTACGCACTACCTCGCTGCAGTGTGGTTAGATTCTAGGCACGGTCTCAACACAAGTGAACGTCTATGTCAGAGCACACAAGAAACTAAGTTCATCTCATGACAAGATATTGTTTGCATTCTCATACTTTAAAGAAGATGTCTTCAAATGATTTAAATCATTAATAAAGAATCACTTGAAGAATAAGTCAGAAGATCAAGAAAATGAGACTAACAAAGTCTTTAAAGACTTTTCTAACTTTAAGCAAGTGATACAAAGAATGTATAAAGACATAAATGCAAAATGAATCATTGAACAACAGCTGTATGATATTAAGCAATCAGAATCAACATTTAAGTACATTGCTGCATTTCAATCAATTGCAGCAAAGATTGAATGAGATGACTTGACTCTTACAACATAGTTTTATAAAGAACTGAAGAATGTGATAAAGAACGAAATAACTCATATGAATAGACTTGCGACTTTGCATGCTATGATTAGCAAGACAATCGTGCTGAATAATCAACAGTACGAGCGAAGACTTGAAAAGAAGAATAAGATTGCTTATGTTTCAATTGCATGAAGCAAAGAAAAGAAGAAACAACTTTATTATGATTCTCAGTCTATGAAGTTAGACGTTATTTGAAAGATATCAATGAACACTTGCAATAAAACAGTTCAACAAAGCAAGACATGTTACACATGCAAGAAGCTAGATTATTTCTTCAGAGATTGTACTCAGAACAAGTATAAGAACAAGTCAAAGCTTTATGATAAACAAGACAGATCTTTCGCAACAACGAAAGAAGATTAGAAAGACAAGCATCAAGCGTTGTTGTAAACAGCATGTTACGAAGACAATTGTTGCATTCATCTGAGTGATAAGAAAGATTCTGAATAATATTTTAAATTCTCATGAAAGAATTGTTTCTATGCAGCAACTCATCATCAATTGAAAGTGCATGATGAGAAAAGTGACAAAAGTTCGTTTATTATGATTGCGAAATCAAAGATTTTTAACAGCGAAGCATATGACTTGAACAGGTTAAACAACACTGAAGAAGCTATTCATTAAGCAGTCAAAGAGAAAAATCGACTTAGTGAAACTTTATGAGCATTTATTATTGCAGCAGAAGATGTTTTTAAAGAGAGAGAAGATCATCTTGAAGTAAAGAAGAATCTCAGAAAGCTTACAAATCAAGCGAGTTTTATAAGCATGTACAACGAATTGTATACTTTCTTCAGACAGAAAGAGAAAGATTTTTCACAGTGAATGCAACAGATTAAAAATGATATACATCAAACTATTTATGACACAATGCAAGATAAGTTGATTGCATCGCGTAAAAACATTCAATATCATGACATAGTCATGAAGAAGTTACTCACAGAAGTCAAGTTCATTAAGCAAGAAGAATATGTACTCTTTGATGAAGATCATATATTCAGAGAACTTAAACAGATGACAGAAGTCATCAGAAAGAGATTCAATCTGTGTGATTCAAAGAAGTATTCACAAAAGAAAATTAATTCAAATCAATTTCAGTACATAAAATAAGTACTTGAGAAGTGAGCTTTTAGTTCAAAAAACTAGAAGACTCTTTGATTGACAAATCATTGAAGAAGTCTAGTCAAAGATTAAAAATCGAAAGCATATTTATCTTCATGAATGACTTGACGTAGTTATGAGTCTGAGTCAAGATCAATGATTATACAGCATGTTTATTCATTGACAGTGACTGTATGAGAAACTACATGTTCTCAGAATTTGCTAGAAAAGCGCAAATATTTATGCAGAAGAAGAAAGAATCTTACAATCTGCAAAACTTCAATGAAACACTCATAAAGTATAACAACAAACTAATAGATCAAAAGACTTAATTCATTCACTTGAGACTCAAACATCATTGAGAAAAGTTACGTTTAAATGTTACAAAGCAGTCAGACAGCGATATAGTTCTAGACATATCATGACTTCGTATGATCAATTCAATGATAGATTAAGTTAATGAAACAATCGCTTTTCTTCATACAGAAACAACGCGATTGCATTCAATATTAAAGTCATCAGAGAGTGTGAAGATCTTTGCAATAACAGTAAATGATATGCGCAGCGAGTTAAAGAACAGCTCAGATGCACAGATGTTATGAAGCAGAAAGATTAAAAGTAATCTTGCTATTATTAAAATTTCTAAAGAATATCGGAAATATAAGATTCTGTTTGAGAAAGAGAGTGATCAAGAGACACTACTCAAACATCAATTATGAAATCACAAGATCAAGCTTGTAAATGACAAGAAACTCATGAAACAGTTTATTTACTCATTATCAGCAGAAAAGCTTGATGCTTTGTGATAATATCTGAAAGAAAACATGTAAAAAGAATTTATTAAGGAATTGCAGTCGTCAGCAAAATACTCAATTCTGTTTATTTTGAAATTGAATGAAAGTTTAAAACTATGTGTCGATTACAGAGCATTAAATAACATCATGATTAAAAACAGCTACTCGCTATCGCTCATATTTGAACTGCAAGACAGACTGCAGAAAGCACAGTGATTTATGAAATTCAATATACTTGAAGCATTCAATTGAATACAAATTAAAGAAGAAAATGAGTGAAAGACAGTTTTTTGCACTCAACTAAAACATTATGAGTATTTGATCATGTCTTTCAATTTAATCAATGCTTCAGTCATGTTTCAGACATTTGTAAATAATGTGCTATGATGTTATCTAAATTAGTTCATCATAGTATATCTGAATGATATACTAGTATATTCAAAGACGAAGAAAGAACATGTGCAACATGTTAAGAAAGTTCTACAGACTTTGAAGAAAGTCGATTTGCACATCAAGTCAGAAAAAAGTGAATTTCATGTACAAAGTGTACAGTTTTTGAGATTCATAATCATGTTTCAGAGTCTAAGAATAAACTTAAAGAAGATAAAAGTTATTACGACTTAATTGATGTTAAAGTCAAAGATCAAAGTTCAATTCTTTTTAGAATTCGCGAACTTTTATAGATGCTTTATAGAGAAATACTTCAGAATCGTCTCATCACTTACGAATCTTACGAAGAAGAATATATCATTCGTGTGAACTGAGAAAGCAGAAAAAGCTTTCAAGAAGCTGAAGAAATTGTTTATTTCTCAGTCAATACTGATCATGTTTAAATCAGATAAATCTATTACGCTTAAGATGAATGTGTCAGATGAAGTTATTGAAGTGTGTATCAATCAATCAAATGATAAAAGACATTTGCATTTTATTACTTACTACAATCATAAGCTTACAGTTGTTGAATTGAACTATGAGATACATGATAAGAAGTTACTAGCTATTGTTGACTCTTTCAAACAATAAAGAGTGTATTTGAAAGAATTTAGACATCAAATTCAAGTATATACAGATCATAAAAATCTGTTATACTTCATGATCACGAAAGTTTTAAATCGAAGACAGATTAGATGATCAAAGAAATTATTATCATATAACTTTCAAATTCAATATTGAAAGAAATCTGAGAACTTAAAGATTGATGTCTTAAGTAAAAGAGCAGATCATATGACAGATAAATCACAGATTAATCAGACTATCTTATAACAGAATCAGAATGATTTCATTGTCTACAATAAACAAAATGCAGCTACGTTATGAATCTACAATCAAGATCTCAAGAAACGAATAAAGTTAAAGCTAGCAAAAGACTCAGTCGCGCAGAATATTATAGAGAATATTGCTGACAACACGAACTTTAAGATAACTAACAAAATACTAACATTTCAAGATCTCATCTATGTTTCAACAAGATGCAGACAAGAGATAATAAGTAATTATCACGAGTCAATGATACATGAACATCAAGATTTAGATAAAATCATTGAAAGAATATCTAGAATTTACTACTTTTTTAAGATGAGAAAACAAGTAGAAGATATCATAAGAAACTGCAACGTATGCATTTGAATGAAGCATAGTCAACACAAATCTTATGAACTTTTGAAAAGTCTCAGCACATCAGATTGTGCATGAAAAAGCATAGCTTTGAACTTTATAGTCAAGTTATCAAAGTCAAAAGAAAGAGTTACAAAAACAACGTACGACTTTATATTAATGATCACAGATAAACTAATCAAGTATGAATATTTCTTGTCATACAAGAAAGCAACATTCACGAAAGATTTGACTTACACATTTCTGAGAATGATTGTAGCAAATCATGATTTATCAGATGAGATAATTTTGAATAGAAACAAGCTGTTCACATCAAAATTCTGAAAATCATTAGTGAATCAGCTAAAAATTCATCATAAGTTGTCAACAACTTATCATTTACAGACAAATGAACAAATGAAAAGAATGAATCAAACATTGAAACAATATCTTAGATGTTATATCAATTATAGACAGAATGATTGAGTACAGTTACTATCAGTAGCACAGTTGACTTTCAATAGCGTAACGATGAAAGTAATCAGCATATCATCATTCTTTGCAAACTATGAGTTCAAGTTGAAAACTCTTAAGAAATCGCGTAAGTTTGCACAATTAGCTCAAAAAGCTACAATACAGATTGAATAAATACATTTGTTGCAAAAAGAGTTGCAAAAGAACATTCAGTTTCTAAGTAAGTGCATGACTTTGTATGCAAATAAGAAAAGAGATAAAAGATTTACTTTTAAAAAGAAGAACAAAGTTTATTTACTAAGATGAAATATCAAGATAAAAAGATCAAGTAACAAGTTAAATTACATGAAACTAGAATCATTTGAGATTTTAGAAGAAAAGAGATCAATTAATTATAAGTTGAATCTTTCAACATTTATGAAAATACATTCAATATTTCATATTTCTCTTTTGAAGTCTGCAGATTCAAATACATTAATTCAAACAGAATCTTCAGAAATTGATTCAGAGAGTCAGAACATTAAGTACGAAGTAAAGAATATATTGAATCAACAAAATATCAAAGATTAGTCTTATTAATTAGTCAAGTGAAAAGATTATGAACATATTAAGAACACTTGAAAATCGAAGAGAAATCTTAAGAACTGTCAGATGCTTCTGTGACAGTTTCAGTTGAGAAACTCAGTCAGTCAAAGTCTGATAAAATTTCAATCTGCTTGAAAAACATGTCAAAGAAAAAATCATTCAGCAATGACTTGCTAGTTTTTCTCTCATCTTTCTTGAACTCAATGATGTTTTAAAACTTTTATTTAATCATTGTCTGTTTCTTGTTCTTCAAAAACATAAATTGATTTTGCAGATGAGTAATTCTTGCAAAGATCTTTTGCATTTGCTTGTGAATGTTCAGCAGCTCATGAAGAATGCAATCATTTTCTGTCTTGATTCTTTTTCACTTCATCATCAAGAAAATAAGATTGCATTTGCAATCAAGATGCATACACTTGATGCAATGATTGATTTCATTGTCAATATGACATTTCTTTTGCAAGTGATTGCAATGTTTACAGAGACACATGATAGCACACTCAGAACTCGTACGCTCAAGAAAATCTCTGCAACGTAAGATAAAGTTTTTGATTGTGCAATAAAAAGACATGAAGAAAAAGTAATTTTCAAAATGAAAATCTTAAAAGAGAATCTAGTGTTAAAACTCTCTTGCATGAGATTATATAACAGCAATGATTAAATAATTATTGAGTAATCAGAATCTTGAAGTGATTGCTTTGATCACTTGAATCAGAAGTGATAACAGTGAGCATGATGAGCATGATGCTCATCTCGCTCATCTTGCTCAAGAGTGATCAGAGTGATCATTCAAAGCAGAAATGACTTGACATGATTTTTTTATATTTATATAATAATGATCATTCTCTTAAATAGAAGTTTCGTGCTCAACTCATGTAATAATCAATACAGTTTATTGTTTTAACTATTCTCAGATTTTCAGTTTAATGATTAGTTTGTTACTATACTGATCTTTGTTTATATCTTATGTTGTTAAAGAAATAATTGTTACAATGTGTTAAACATGATAAATGTGAAGTAGTTAAAAACGTTTGTAAAGTCTCATTTAATATCATCATTATGATATTATTATTGCTAACGTTGTTTATGATTACAGTCATAACTCAATCTTGAATATCAAGTTCTTGCAATATTCATTCAGTAATACTGCTTAAATTGCTATTGATATGCTTGTTTTCAATTTATTCAAAGTTCAACAAGACTTTTTAATATTCTCAAAACTCAATGTAGTAAAATTTCATGATGATTAGAAAAGATAATTTATTAGAATTAATTAATTCATCTAAATTAATGAAGATTTTAGAATTCATTGATAAATTCTTAAGTATGTTGACTTGAACAACAGTCACTTAATTCTTGAAAAAGATCATAAGTTTGATTTTATGTGACAGAATAATGCTCAATCATATCATTTTAAATGCTCATTGAAATTGAAGATTATCAATAGTGACATAAAAAATATTTAAAGTGATGAAAGTTTTTTGAAGTTGTAATGCAAAGACTTCTGAAGTATATTCTTGATGAAAAGTGCAATGCTGTAATTTGTTAATCTTTTGCAATTTCTTTTACAATTTCTTTTGCAATCTTTTTTGCAATGTGCAATTAAGAAGTAATTTATTAAAGTTTTAATTTTAACAAAGTTATGAATGTCTTAAACTTTCATGATCTTTGTTAAAGATCAGCATAGAGCGAGTCATATGAGTGTCATTTAACTAATAGATAAATGCTAAGAAAGAAAAGTATCTACAGAAAAGAACTCAATTCTTATATGTGTATTTCTCAGCTTTATGCTAGACTTGATTGAGTTGATGTCTTACACATATGATGCAGAGACTCAATGATATCATCTTTAGATCAGATTCTCGCTAGACTCGATTAGAATGAAATCAGATGAAGATTAGTTGAAGAATAAATGAAGACTAGAATTGTAACATTATCTTTCTCTCTTGACTATTCATGTTTGCATGAATGTTGTTTCTTAGTGCGCTTTTCTTGAATATTTGATATAAAAGTCATCAATCATCTCTTGAGCATTCATAAATTCGTCGTTATCAGCGTTATATCAGTTGAGATCATTGTCATAATTCTTTCATTTGACTTGATATTGAAGTCATCTTTTATAGCATTGAAAGTTCAGTATATCATTGATTTTTCATTCATCTTCATTGTTTATCACTATTGATTTCGAAGATTCATTCTTTTGATCAGACAGAAAGTCATCAACGACAGAATGAAGAAGCTCTGAATGAAATACATTATGTATATGCATAGTCTCTGATAGTTTCAACTTATAAAATGAGTCAACAGACTCAATGATCTGAAATGAGTTGAGCATCTTGTCATTCAATTTTTTGAAAGATCTCGCTGTAATGATGTTTCATTCATTCAGAAACATCTTTGATTCAATCTTGTAATTAATCTTCTTTCTATGCTTATTAGTTTGATTCATTATTTGTTTTTGTGTTTTGATCAGAGCTTCACAAGCGAAGATCAATGTATTATTCATGTGATTGAATATATCTTCGACTTGAGTGATCTGCAGACGTTCGCGAATGCTTTCATACTCAATGATGTCAGAGTTGAAGCTCATACAAGAATGAAAGTTCTTGTTCATGAAGAAAAAAGTCAAGAAGATGACTGAGAACAAGATGTTATTGTTGACAAACTCAATCATAAGTAGTCACTTAAATCAGTCATTCTGCATATATGAACAGAAAGAACAAAGATATCGCTCAACATTCTGATTGACTCATTCGCTTTGATCATTGATCTGAAGATGATAAATGATGAACAATCAAAAAGAAATGCTCAGTTGTTTGCAAAGAAACTTTCAGAGAATGAAGATGAACTGAGAATCTCGATTGAATACAATGAAGCTTGATAAATCATGAGTTCAATATACTCATTGAAGCAACATTTCAGCTGTCTTTTCGACTGTGATATTTTCATCATCAATGATGCAAGAAATATAATGTCTTTCTTTCAACAATCTGCAAATGACAGTCAAAATAGCGTTGTAATCATACGAATCAAATAAATCAATAATGAAGTTCATGACTATGTTCTATCATCGCTGTTCAGATATTGATAGAGATTAAAGCAAGTCATTTGATTTATTTCTAGATGTCTTTGATTGTTGACAAACATAGCAGTTTCAAATATATTGATCTACTGTCTTTTGCATGAATGATTAATAGTAGTTTCGTTTGATGATTTTCATCATTCTAAGAATATTGAGATGATTTATTGAGAATTGATCGTGCATCTCATGAATCAGATTCATTTGCAAAAGTTCATTAAATGAGACTTATAGCTGACTGTCTTTGTATAAGATTTCATTCTGAACTCGACAATTCTTCAGCTTAATGTTTTTGCATTGTGCTTCGCTTCTGACCTTTGCTTCACGAAGTAGAGTACAATTCTCATCGATTTCATTCATGTCAAGAACTTGTTTATAAATTGACTCGCTGACATTCTTCTTTAGATCAGCAATCTTCATTCAATTCAACGTTAAAATAGTGATTCATTGATAGCAAACACGTTCATCATCGAAATCTCTGAGCATGAAGTCAACTCAACAAGTTAATGCATTGATCTTAATGTTCTGTTTGTCAAATTAATACATTATCTTGAAGTTGAAATCAGCTAGCTTCTGAACTCAGCGCATCTGATGTCTGCTCAGCTTTTTATCTTTCATCAATGAAATGAGTGCTTGATGATCGATGAACATCTTGATAGAAATGTCAATCAGCTTCAGTTCAAGTCATCAATGTTCAAAAGCTCAAATTATGATCAGCAGTTTCTTATCATATATCTTGTAGTTGCACTCAGCAGAAAACATGTTCTTGCTATAGAAAGCAATTGAATGTAGTACTTCTTCATCATTATATTGAGACAGAACTTCATCATTGACGTAGTTGAATGAGTCAATTTCAAGAATGAAATTGCAAGTCTGATCAAAGTGATGAAGTATAAAAGTCTCAGTCATACATCTCTTCATATGATTGAATGCAGTTTAACAAACTTCATTTTATTCAAATATGATCTTCTTTTGAGTGAGTTGAATCATTGAATGAATAATCTTTGAAAAGTTCTTGATGAAGCATCAATAGAAATTGCAGAAATCAATAAAGAACTGCATCTGAGTGAGATTATTGAGTGTAAATCAATCAACGACTGCTTGCATCTTTCGTGAATTCATCTTAAGTTTCTCGATTGACATCAAAAGTTTTAAAAAAATGATTTTCTGAACATGAAACTTGCATTTATTAACGTCTATTTGTAGATCAGCTTCTTGTAATTTATTCAAGATCAATTGTACATGTTGCTTGTGTTTCTTTAAGATCTTGCTGTAAATGATAATGTCATCTAGATAGATTTGACAAAACTGATGTAAATATTTAAACAATATGTCGTTCATATAATGTTGATAGAACATTGATTCATTGATTAATTCAAAAAGCATTACATGATATTTGTATGAGTCAAAGAAGATAATAAAGATAGTCAAATCTTTGCTATCTGAGTGCATGTGTAGTTTATTGAACGCGACAATGATGTTTAATTGAGTCAGATATTTGCTTTCTTATATACAAGCGAGAGTCTCATTTATCAATGACAAAGAATAGCAATTTCGTTTGATTAAAGCATTGAACTTTCTGTAATTGACGCAGAAACGCAGACTATTGTCTTTTTTTTCAATGAACAAAATGAGCAAGATGTATGATGCAAAGCTGAAGAAAATGAATTCTTTGTTCAGATGTTTAATCAGATACTTCTTTATCTTCTGAAGCTTGTGATTAAACATCTGATATAGTTTGCTTCGAAAGAGTGTTTCTTCATTGATCAACTCAATTTTGTGATCATAGAAACGATGCAATGATAGTTGATTGATCATTGCTCGATCGAAGATGTCTAAATAGTCATGATATTCAGAGAGAAGCTTGACTTTGACTTGCTCAAGAGCTTCAGCATGAAAAAACTCATGCAGATTCACTTCTTTAAACTTGTTTTCAACTATAGTTACAAGTTGATCAATTTTCAAGATGATAACAGCAAAGATCTTGACATCTGATCATTTGACTAACATTCTATATGTCGCTGTTTCTATCATTGCTATGTTCATTGAACTGAAAGAGAATGAAATGAATTCAGACTGAACGTTGATTTAGAATTTTTAACGTTAGTTAAAGTCGCGTCATGCAATTTTAACTGTTCAATTAGTTTAACTGACTGAAAGAGAGTGATTTCAGACTGAGTTGAAAGATAGTGAAAGATCTCTTTAATATATGAGTAAAAGTTAAACTCTTTTGCTTCATGATTGTCTTGTTGCTTGTGAGTAGAACAATTGATTTTAAATTAAGAGTGAAATTCGAAAATTGAAGAAAATTGATTTGCATATCAATTACTAGATTGATTTTGTTCATTCATGTTTTTTCAAGAATCATTTGATGTTGATTTAATCAAGTGATCAACATAAAAACTGTGTTAATCGTATGATCTTGAACAGTCAGATTCAAATAAATGACATGAGTAATAAGTTTTTTAACATAATAATCATCAAATTCTTGAATTGACTTCGCTTTGATTAAAGTCAAAGACTTGATTTGCAACTGATCACAAACAATCTGCACGATCACTTCATCAATGAACAAATAGTCAGCAGCTTTGATGTCAATCAATGACTTCAATGAGTAACTAATTTTATTGCTAGAAAGTACACATTCAGTAGTCAAAGATTCAGAAGCAAAAGAATCATCTGACATGCTCATTGTTGAAGAAATTAACATCTTTTTCATCATGTTTTTGATGAAAGTCACTAGTTTTTTGTCTTGTCATCTTTGAAAGAAGACATTTTCTCATTCTTCTTGTTCTTTGAAATGATAATTTCATGTAAATAAAAGATGAATGCATAAGATGCAGAAGTATTAATCTTGTTCTGAGAACAATTCTTGAACAAATAACTCAAAATCTTGCAAGTATAGCAGATGATAAACAATCTTGCTAACTCAGAGATAGAAGAGAGAATAAACTTAACATAATTGATTATTAAAGTTATCATTGATGATGAAGTAGCAATGCATTTATCAAGTATGACAGTGACTTTGATGATGACAGTGCAAAGCTGACTGCGTAGCTGATAGTTGACTCGCTGTTTATTATTTACATCTTGAAGAAAAATTCTTAAGTGAGTGAGCAAAGTAAAATTCTCTGAACAGATTGATAAAGCATTCTGCAAGTGATTATTGATTTTATTCTGAAGATCATTCATCAGAGTGCAATCATTGTATTTAAGATAGCTGAATAGCTTTATAAAGTTAAAGTAGAAGACATTGAAAGACTTTTCTGCTTGTCTCAGAGCATTGTACTCATGACAACACTTTTGATTTCTATTCAGTTCATTGTATATTTCTTTCAAATGCTCAAATAGCTCGTTGATCGAGATGTATGAATGCAAAGCATTATGTTGATGTCAAGCGAAGATTTGCTCAGCAGAATCATCTTCTAGTCTAGATATTACATAGACAATACAGATATTTTCATTATTAAAGTGATTGACATTTGTCTGAAGCTTGTCATTTATCTTGATTCTTCAACTGTTTCATGTCAATTCATCTTCATCAATAAATATAAATAAATTCAAAAACTTAAAAAACTTGTGATGATTGTTGTTGAATAGAGTAGATGACTCTCGTCAAGTATAGTTCTTGATAGAAGCTTGAGATTTCATAAACTGTTGAGATCAAGACTGATTCACTGAACGCTGTCTTTTTTTTAGACTCAAAACTTTCTTTTGTAGTTTAATAATAGTCTCTTCTTAAGTGTTTATTGTCATTTGATTGATCTCTAGCTCATCAAGTTTCTTGATGTGATTGACTTGAACATCAATTCATTGCTTGTTGAGTTTCAAAGTCATGTCTCATTGATCTTTTAGCTCAATCAGCATCTTGATGATCTCATCTGACTGATCAATAGCTCATTGACGAAGTTGTTGACTCATGTTAATGTTTCATGAAGTAGCGACATTCTGAGATCTTGTTGAAGCATTGACAGAAATAAGAAAAACTCATCTACTAGCAATGCTTCTAAGCAGATGAGCTGTTCATGACTCAACTGATTCAAAGTCACGTGTCATTGTAAGAGATTGAAAATAGATAAATTGTAATAAGATTAAGTGATTGATTTGATAATTTTGAGTAAATTTGAAGATGTGTTTTGATGAAAGTAATTCAAAGAATTTCTTGCGAATTTTCTGAATGAACGAAGTAGATTATTTCATATTATTTACACGTTGATAGCAGAGTAGTTAATTAGCATTTATCTACTGTTAGAGATTAGCATAGAGCGAGTCATATGAGTGTCATTTAACTAATAAATAAATGCTAAGAAAGAAAAGTATTTACAGAAAAGAACTTAATTCTTATATGTGTATTTCTCAGTTCTGTGCTAGACTCAATTGAATTGATGTCTTACACATATGATGCAGAGACTCAATGACATCATTTTTAAATCAGATTCTCGCTAGATTCAATTAAAATGAAATCAGACGAAAACTAGTTAAAGAATAAATGAAGACTAGAATTATAACAATCTTAGTTGTTAAGTTTGTGCATTTATTACAATCTTTGCTATTCAAATAATGTTTCATGATGCTGTTATTAATGCTTTTATTGTTAGAATGCTCATAAATATGCAAATATAAATGACAAATGAGTTTAAATCTTTCACTTTTAACTAAAGCTATTTGATAAAAGTTATTTCATATTTCATCTGTTTATGATTGTAAGATTTACTTTGAATGATGATAGTTTGATACTTTTCATTCTATTTGCATTGCATATTGAGTTTGCTTTCATTAATTCTGAAATATATGTTGATATTCTTACTTATGATTGTATAGCATATATTGTTTATCATGTAATGACTGCAGTTTAAAAAGTATGATAGAAATAATGTTAAAAGAAGAAGATTAAGCATTATCATGCTTGTTGTTGTTAAGATTCTTTGAAAATATATTTATAAAACTGAATAAACTGTTCATACTTGCTTGCAATTTCAATATTATTATTCAAAAGAATCACATGATAAGCAAGTTAAACAAAAAAGAGTTACAAAGAAAGTTGCAAAAAGAATTGAAAACAAGTTTGATTTTTCAAGTGTCGTTAAGCTTAAAGTTTGAAAATCAATGCAAATTGTATTTGTACATCACTGTTGATTTGTAATTAATTGATTCTTATCTTTTAAATTAACTGTTAATTATTCTAAAAACTAGCACATTTTAATAGATTTCAAACATCATGATTGACTAAAAAGCTTATTACAAATACAAGAAAATAATTATACAGAAATAAATTGAAGTATAAAATAATCATTGCACAAAATTATGCAAAAACAATGTTTAGTTTAGATTAATTACATCAAGTTGAGTTATTAAGATTGAGTCAAGTTTTTAACTCATCAAGACTTGATTTGTTACGATTCTAGCTACGCATCTATGTTGATAGCTATGTTGATGACTATGTTGATGACTATGTTCATGACTATCGTCGACCGCTCGTCACTAGGCTATCGAATTGTTTCGAAGCCAACTCTATTCAGAGTTAGCTTATGTTTCCCTGAGTCATATAGATAGTCGACTCTTCTCTTCTAGATACTTTTCTTCCTTAGCATTTATATACTCGTTACATTACACTCATATGACTCGCTCTATGCTGATCTCTAACATGATTCAAGTCAGAATTTTGAAATCAAGTATTTAAGTTGAGTCAAAATTTTGATATCAAGTATTTGAGTTGAGTCATGATGTTGATATTGAGTATTAACTCAAATTTTCAACTCAACTCGTCAAGATATGATTTACTACTACTAAATTGTTAAATGATAATGCAACAGAGTAATGCAATAATTTGATTGTATCTTCATGACTCATAAGAATACTAGTTACTACTAATAGAGATTTTCTTATAAGTATTGATCATGATTCATGAGAATACTGACTACTATTAACAGAGATTTTCTTATAAGTATTGATCATGATTCATGAGAATACTGACTACTATTAACAGAGATTTTCTCATCAGTATTGATCATGACTCATGAAGATACTGATTACTATTAATAGAGATTTTCTTATGAGTATTGATTATGATTCATGAAAATACTGACTACTATTAATAAAGATTTTTCAAGTCTAGTAATTGCAAGCATAAGCTTTAATCAATTGCATTATTCTGTTGCATTTTCAATAGTATCATGAATTCTGCTTGAAAAATCTTTATTAGTAGTAGTCAGTATTCTCATGAGTTATGAACTCTGAAGATGTCATTAAATAGTATCATGAATTCTGCTCAGAAAACTTTTATCAGTAGTTGAACTCTGAATTTTTGATTGCTTGATGAATTAAATCGAGAATTTAAATTCTGATTCAACTTGAGATCAATATTAAGTCGAGTCATGAGATTAATATTGTTAGAAATCTGTCTAGAGCGAGTCAGATAAAGATGTCATTTAACTAAAAGATAAATGCTAAGAAAGAAAGATAGTTACAGAAAAGAAGTTGATTACATATGTAAGTTTCTCAGTCAACGCTAGACTCAATAGAAATTAGTCAAGATGACAAAGCAAGAATAAATCTGACAAGACTAGAAAACTGAGTCTGACAAGACTAGAATCATGACATTACTTTTTCTTTTCAACGATTCATGTTTGCATGAATGTATTTTCTGCTCAACTCAATTGATTGCTCAATCATGATTTCACAGACTCAGATCTGTTAAATCGTGATTGATTGAATTGTTGATTAGTGCGATTTGTTTGAGTATTAAATATGAAAATCATCAATGATCTTCTGAATGTTCATAAATTCGTCATCATCAGCGTTGTATTAATTAAGATCATTGTCATAGTCATTTTATTTGACTTTATACTGAAGTCATCTTCAATATCAACGAAAATTCAATATATCATCGATTTTTCACTCGTCTTCATCGTTTATTACTATTGAATTCGAGAATTCATTCTTTTGATCAGGCAAGAGATCATCAACGACAAAGCAAAGCAGATCAGAATGAAATACATCATGAACATGCATAGACTCTGATAATTTCAGTTTATATGAAGAGTCAACAAGATTTAAATTGATGAAAGAATCAAGCATTTTGTCATTTAGCTTCTTGAAAGATTTCGCTGTAATGATGTTTCTTTCATTCAGAAACATCTTTGATTTGATCTTGTAATCAACTTCTTTTCTATACTTATTGACTTATTTCATCATTTGTTCTTGTGTTTTGACTAGCAACTCATGAGCAAACTTCAATGTTTTGTTCATATGTTCAGATATATTCTCAACTTTAGTCATCTGCAAGTGTTCACGAAAACTTTCATATTCAATGACATTGAATTTAAAGCTCATACAAGAATGAAAGTCTTTGTTTAGAAAGAAAAAGATCGAGAAAATGACTGAGAACAGAGCATTATTGTTGATGAACTCAATCATAAGTAGTAGCTTAGCTCAGTCATTCTGCATGTATGAACAGAAGAATCAAAAATATCTTTCAACATTCTGATTGACTTATTCACTTTGATCATTGATCTGAAAGTAATAAACTGTGAAGAGTTGAAGATTAATGTTTAGTCTTTTGCAAAGCGACTTTCATAGAATGAAGGTAAATTGAGAGTCTTGATTTGAAACAACGAAATCAAGTAAATCATGTATTTGATATATTCACTGAAGCATTAACTCAGCTGTTTTTTCTGCTGTGATTCTCTCATCATCAGAGAAGCAAGAAATATAATGTTGTTTCTTTAACAGTTTACATATCACTGTTAGTATGACGTTTTTATCTTTCGAAAAAGATAAGTCAATGATGAAATTCATGACTATGTTCTTTCATTACTGTTCAAGTATAAGTAGAGAATGTAGTAGTTTATTAAATTTATCTTGAGAAGTCTTTGATTGCTGATAAATGTAACAGTTTCAAATATATCAATCTATTGTCTTTTGCATTGAAGATTAATAGTAGTATCTTCTTATGATCTTCATCGTTCTGAGAATTTCGAAATGATCAATAGAAGATTGATCATGAACTTCTTAAATTAACTTCATTTGAAGATGCTCATCAAAGAAAACTCATAGAAGATCACTTTGATATAGTATTTCATTCTGAACTCAACAATTTCTTAATTTAGTATCTTTGTATTGAGCTTCATCTTTTAATACAACTTCACGAAGTAGAATATAATTCTCATTGATTCTGTTAGCTTCTAAAATCAATCAATAAATTGATTCATTATTCTTTTTCTTTTCTAGATCTGTGATTTTCATTCAATTCAACGTGAGAATCGTAGTTCACTGATAGCGACATCATTCATTCTCGAGACTTCTAGAAACTGAATCAACTCAACAAGTCAATGCATCGACTTTGATGTTTTATTTATCTGAGCAATACATGATTTTGAAGTTGAAGTTGATAAGCTTTTGTACTTAATGCATTTAACATTTACTTAGCTTTTTATCTTTCATTAATGACGTTAAAGCTTGATGATCAATGAACATGTTGATGAGTAACTTAGTCAATTTCAGCTCAGATCATCAATGCTTAAAAACATGAATGATTGCTAGTAGTTTCTTGTCATAGATTTCGTAATTGCACTCAGCGAGACTCAGATTCTTGCTGTAGTAAATCATTGAATGCAATGTTTCTTCATCATCATATTGAGAAAGTATATCATCATTGACATAGTTGAATGAGTCTGTTTCAAGAATAGTCTTTTTATTCTGATCAAAATGACGAAGAATAAAGACTTCAGTCATTCATTTCTTTATATGATTAAAGATCATTTGACAAGCTTGATCTCATTTAAATATCATTTCTTTTTGAGTTAGTTGAATCAGAAAATGAACAATCTTCGAAAAGTTCTTTATAAAACGTTGATAGAAATTGCAGAAGTCAACGAAGAACTGCATCTGAGTGAGATTTGTAGAAGTAGATCATTCAACTACTGCTTATACTTTTCTGAGATTCATCTTTAGTTCTTTAATGAATAGCAATAGTTTTAGAAAGAAAATCTTCTGAACATGAAACTTGCATTTGTTTATATTCATCTGAAGATCAGTCTCTTGTAGTCTATGTAGAATTAATCATACGTGTCACTTATGTTTCTTCAGTGTTTTGCTGTAAATGATAATGTCATCTAGATAGATTTGACAAAACTGATGAAGATAGTCAAATAACATGTCGTTCATATAGTGTTGATAGAAAGTTGAGTCTTTGATTAATTTGAAAGACATCACGTGATATTTGTAGAAATCAAAAGAGGTGATAAAGATAGTCAAATCTTCGCTGCTTGAATGCATATGCAGTTTGTTGAAGACAATAATGATGTTCAATCGAGTCAGATATTTGCTATCTTGAATACAAGTAAAAGTTTCGTCTATTAGTGATAAGAGATAGTGATCTCATTTGATCAAAACATTGAGCTTTCTGTAGTTTACACAGAAACGCAAGCTATCATTTTTCTTTTCGATGATTAGTATGAGCAAAGCATATGAAGCTGAGCTAGAAGATATAAAGTCTTTATTCAGATGCTTGATCAGATAATTCTTCATCTTTTGAAGCTTGTAATCAGACATATGATAAAGACGACTTTGAGAAGATGTTCTCTCGTTGATCAACTCAATTTTATGATCATAGAAGCAATGAGAAGATAGTTGATCAGTCATCGCTCAATCAAACACGTTTAGATAGTCATGATATTTCAAAGAAAGCTTAGCTTTGACTTCTTTCAAGATATCTTCATGTGAAAGCTCTTGTAGATTTACATCTTCGAGTTTATTTCTAGCTGTTTTTAGAAGTCGATCGATTTTCGTGATGATGATCGCGAAAGTAGTCACATTTAATCATTTGACTAGTGATCTATATGCTGCAGTCTCTATCATTGCTATGTTCATTGAATTGAAAGACGAAGCGAAGTTGATTAAATTAAATGATTTCACGATTTTATTGAATGAAGATGACTTCTCGTTGAGTCAAGTGATAACAGAAAAGATAAATCTCTTTAGTATTTAAATAGAAGTTGAACTTTTCTGTTCTATCGCGATTTTCTTGCTTGAAAGAACAGTTGAATGAGCTTTGATAAAAGCTTTGATATGAGCTTCAAAACTAGAAAATTGAAGACGATCATTTTTCATATCAATAGTCATCTTGATCTTGTTCATTCATGTTTTTTCAAGAATCATCTGATATTGATTTAATCAAGTGATCAGCATAAAAGTGAAACGTTTCATATGATCTTGAACAGTTAGATTTGAATAAATCGTATGAGTAATAAGCTTTTTTGCATAATGATCATCAAATTCTCTTATTGATTTGAGCTTGATTAAAGATAAAGATTCAATTTGCAAATGATCACAAACATTCTGCGCGATTAATTCGTCAATGAATGAATAGTCAGCTGCTTCAGTATCAATCAATGACTTTAATGAGTAATTAATTTCATTGCTAAATAGTACACATTCAATAGTCAAAGATTTCGAAGCAAAGAGATCATTTAAGCTGCTCATTGTTGAAGAAATTAACACATCTTTCACTGTGTCTTTGATGAAAGTCACTCATTTTTCGCCTCATTCTTTGATTTCTCTGTAAATAATTTCTTCTCTTCTTTCAACATGATGATCTCATTAAGACAAAAAATGAATGCATGAGATGTTAAAGTACTAGTCTTCAGCTGAGAGCAGTTTTTTGAAAGATGATTCAATACTTTGCAGTTGAAGCAAATGATTAACATTCTTGATCATTCAGATTCAAGAATAAAAAAAGTAGCAAGTTGAACATAGCTAATAATTAAGACTGAAGCTGATGTTGACGAAGAAACAAAACGTTTTTTCGAAGCTGTTATCAATTTGACTGTTTATTGCTTATCACATAGCTGATAATTGACTCGTTGTTTGTTATTTACATCTTAAAGAAAGATCTTGAGCTTATCAAGCAAGCTAAACTTTATGAGACAAACTGACAACGAGTTCTGAAGATGATTATTGATTTTATTCTGAATGTCGTTCATCAGAGTGACATCATCGTAGTTCAGAAAGTTGAATATTCTAGTGAATTTTGAATAGAAAGAGCTGAAGAGCTTGTTGAGCTGCTTCAAAGCAACATATTTGCAACAACACTTTCAAATCAGATTCTGATCTTCATAAATTTCTTTCAGATGTTTCAGTAATTCTGATAATGATTAAAAAAGTGAGAAAGCATCAACATAATGCTTTGCATAGATTTGCTGATCAGCATTGTCTTCTAGTCTGAAAATCACATAAACAATATAAATCTTTTCAGTAAAGTAATGATTCACGTTAACATTGAGCTTGTCAGCTATTTTGATGTTTTATATCTCTCAGATAAAGTCATCTGTTTTGATGAAGATGAGTAAATTCGAAAGCTTGATGAACTTGTGATGATCATTTTCGTTTTTGTTATCAGATAAAGTAGAAGATTCTCGTTGAGAGTGAGCTTTGAAAGTTGAGCTAAACTGATTGTCAAGTTGAGTTTTAATATCAATCTTCTGACTCAACTCAAGTACTTGATATCAATCTTCTGACTTGACTCAAATACTTGATATCAATCTTCTGACTTGACTCAAATACTCAATTTCAACATTCTGACTCAGTCTGATATTGATTTCAAGTCAATACTCGATTTGAGTTTTCAATTCAACTCATCAAGAAATTGAAAATGACATCAAGAGAGTTAAATATAGAACTTTTTCCGATTTTTCGCCTTTGCATTATCTTTTTGATAGAAAGTCATAAAGAGAAACATGAAGAAAAACATGAAGACTATTTGATAGAAAGTCATAATAGAAAGTCATAATAAAACATCTATTTATTTATCTTCATGTCTTGATGAGTTGAATCGAGAATTTCAAATCAATACTCGATTTCAATTCTCTGATTCAACTCAAATACTTAAGTTGAACATCTCAACTCAACTTGAATACTCAAGTCAAGAATTCTAACTTGAATCGAGTCTTGATGAGTCAAGTACTCAACTTGAACTTAAGTACTCAACTTGACGTGATCAGTTTAAGTTGAGCTTTATTCAACTTCAGAGTGATGAATTGAAACTGAGATCATAAAAGCTTCTTTCTGATTGATTTGTTGCTCAGGTGACTGAGTATCTTGACGAGACATAGATTGATCAGCTTGATGTTGTTTCGCTCTGAAGTTCAATCACTCATTTTGTAACTGATTGATCTTTTTCTCTAGCTTATCATTTTTATCAAAAGTGACTTCTAGTTGTTTTGCTTTCTTTTTGTGATTATCTTGTACAAAAAGTCAATGCTCATTGAGTTGTAAAGTCAAGTCTTGCTGACTTTGAAGCTCATTCAACATATTGATGACTTCATCAAGTTGATTACTGACTCAATGAAACAGTTGTTTTTTGATGTTTATGTTTCATGAGATGACAGCTTTCTCAACTTTGACTGAAGCATTAATGAATAGAAGTGAAACTCTTTTATTAACAGTGCTTCTAAGCAGACAAGTTGTTCAAAACTCAACTGACTCGACATTGCATGTTATGATGAGAGAAGATAAAAGTTGTTGAGATAAGAATTAATGTTTTGAATTGATGTTTTTTGATGAGTGAAAATTCAAAGAATCTCTTGTGAATTTCAGGTAATAATTAAGTGCTTTATTCAAAGAATTTCTTGCAAATAGAATGATGAAAATGAGTGTAGAATCAAAGAATTTCTTGCAATTTAAAATGATGATGCAAATTTGAAGAATTTCTTGCAAATTTTTCTTACTGAATAGATTGTTTTGTATCATTTATTTATTGATAGCAGAGTAGTAAATGATGAGCATTTATCTAAAGTTAAAAATCTGTCTAAAGCGAGTCAGATAAAGATGTCATTTAACTAGAAGATAAATGCTAAGAAAGAAAGATAGTTACAGAAAAGAAGCTGACTACATATGTGTATTTCTCAGTTGACGCTAGACTCAATAAAGACTAGTTAAGATGACGAAGCGAGAATAAATCTGACAAGACTAGAAGATTGAGTCTGACAAGACTAGAATCATGACAGATATTGAATATTCAAGTTGAGTCATGACATTGATATTAAGTACTCAAGCGAGTCAGAAAGTAAATATGAAAACTCAACTTGATGATCAGTCTAGTTTAATTCTTCTGTTCACTTCTGTTATTTAATTATTACATGAGAGTATAATGTGATGCTGCATGCAATAAATGATTCTATTTATTAGCTTGTGACTGTGAAACTAGCTAGATCATTGATTTAAAAACACTCAATTTCTAAGATATGAATATTAAGAGAATTAAAAAGATTACTTGACTTCTTAATTTTGAATATTACTTTTCAGATTTCATATGTCAATTTGTGTGAAATATTTAATGTTTTTTCATACTTGTTGTATTCAAAATTTGTTAATCAATTCTCAGTCTGATCTAATAGCATAATTTACTTGCATGACTTGTTTTTAATCGTTTTTCTTCTTGATCATACTACACATCATAGAGTTTTCTCAAACATGATGAATGATTCTTGAAAGTGCTTTGATGTCAATTTGTGATCTTGAAAGATATAATAATTTCTAAAGAAGACTTGATGATACTGATTGCTCTCTGCTTTTTTATATATCACAATATTAATATAAATATTGAAATATAAGTCATGAAATTAATTGCAAAATTAATTGCAAAATTGATTTCAATATCAAGAACAAAATCAAAAGCAAAATCAAGAGCAAAATTCAAATAGTAAAAGAAATAATAATCATGTTGTAAACAAAATTACAAAAAAAACTGTCAAAAACTTACACAATAAGATGACATACTACGTCTTTTCAGAAATTCTAAAACTGTTGAAGAATCTTCATTGTTAATGCTTCTTTAATGACATTTGAATCATTCATCATCTTCTCATTCATCATCATTTTAAGCTTTTCACTCAGAAGTAAGTCATTCATCTGATATTATTCTTTCATTTGAACATCATTGATGTCAGAAAGCTTCTCTTATTGAGAATTCTTCACATTCATATTGAAATGAGCATTTAGTATTGAAGAATCTTGATTGAAATTTGTAACATTGAGACGTATTTTTACATGATTCACTGTATTTTCTTTTGTAATTCTATGAATTTAATCAGCGATGAAACTCATCTGTATGCAATGCTGACAACAAATTTATTGTTTAACTACAGTAAAGTTTAAAGATTATCAAAAGTTTGAATAACATCAAGATGCTGCGTGATGATGAAGCGTTGTGCATTGATTGCATGCAGAGTTTTCGCGATCATGCAGACTTTGATAATCTCAATGCACATGCTACAAGTAATCTGCATGCAGATGAGAAAGTTAAATAAAATGCAGAACTACAAGAGAAATTACTTATGAAAATCAGTCAATTCAGTATTTTGTCATCGTGATGATAAGAATTGAGACAGAACATTCTTGCGTTTGATCTGTTGAAAATGATTAGCAGAAAGAACTTGAATCACGAACATTCTTTAAATTTATGTATTAACTACATATAAATCTTGTTAAGACTGCATGTTTGTTACTACAATACAAGCAACTCACAAGAGTTGTTAAGTTTGACATGAGCAAACTTAAAAGTCTCATTAATATTGTTTAATAAATGTTTAAACACAGACATTTTATACATGAGTGATATGCTGATGAGAAAACTTCATTAAGAAAAGAGAAACACAAGCGAATTAATAAAGAATGATTGAATTATGCTGTCTGATTAAAAGTGTAACATATAAACATCTCTGCAAGACATGATTGATCTGCATAAGAGAAATTTCTACAAATAATATGAAACAGATGAGTTGCACGTCTTATAAGCAAAGCGAGTGTTTGCAAAGCATGATACACAATGATGATGATTGTTGATCTTAAGAATCTCACTTCTTCACTGAGTTCTGACTCTTAAATGTCTTGATGATAAAATCAACTTTTAGTTAAAAACATTGTTTATATAGTTTGAAAGAACAGTAACGCATGTCAATGTGATTAAAGAAGAAATCGACTGCAATACATATGTATATCGCTGATGAAATCTTTGCAACTTATGCTTAAGAAGTAAACTGTTGAAATCTGAGTAGTGAAAGATTTTGCTCATCTTGAACTGTGAATCTGCTGCGAGAAACTATTTCTCGCTAAGAAAGAAATCAGCATAGAAATCATGTTTTATGTATATTGCATGCAATGTATGCAACATATTTTCAATAAACGTGATGATTTTCAGAAAGCAGAAAGCACTTTCATAATACACATCAGAATTGAACGCATAGATCTGAACATTTATTTGCAATCTAGAAACGTTTCAGACATGAATAATTCGCGATGCAACTGCAAATAAAGTCATCAGACAATAAAGCATGTATTCATGCATTTCTTAAACTGATTGCATTTGCAATCAAGAATGTTACAAAATGTTGACTTCTTGAACTATTGAATAATCATCATTATTACGAAAAGTCTCAGAGCAGTAGCAAAGATGATGATGAAAACGAAGCTCTTGAAGCAATTTAAAGTGACTAAAACATTTGTTCTTTAACATGCAATCAATGCAAACAAATTTGATACATAGTTTCAAAACTCACTTTTTCAACTGCGTGAAGCAATCATGTAGACTGTGAGTGATTTTCTATCTCAAAGAGTTTTGTTCACTCGATACAGATAGCATAGAATTTCTCATGAATTGATTTAATTGATGTCACAAGAATGTATGAATTTATTATTATTATTATTATTCTATGAATTTATTAATATTTGATTGCAAAAAATATTGCAAAAAATATCATTGATTTCATTTGCTATTCACATGCGCAGTCAACAAGAACTCATGATTATTATTTAATGCTTGTAGATAAACATTTGATTTTTTGAATTGCTTGATTCAATAGAAATGAATATTTCTATCTTTGTTTTTTGCATCTTTAATTTTCTTCTCATTGTTTATCATATTTTACACATAAGTTCTAGTCTTTTTTGAATGTGTATTATTAAAATAATCTTCAATAGTCTTACGTTTATGAGTAAACATCATTGTAAATGCAAAACAGTAGTTAACTTGTAAAAGTAATAATGTAGTAATTGTTGAAATCGTATCTAGATTTCTCAATCAAAAAGACTCAGAGCTGATATATATGTATTGTTCTTTAGAGATAGCTATAACAAGACATTAAGAATACAGAAGAGAAAGAGTGCGAGCTCTTCTATAAATAATGGCTTGAGACTGCGCTAGACTCGATACAGATGTGATGTAATAGATCAGATGTGTTTATCTAAAAGAATGATGAAAGAAATGAATGAAGAAAGTGCTGAACAACGAAAAGAAGTGCTGAGAATGACTCAAAGAGATGCGCTAGGTTCAAACTAGACATAGCATCATGACTTGCTTTAATCAAATTGATTAGAATTAGATCTGAACTCTGATCGATTCAGACATGTTCGTAACATTACTTTCTTTCTTTGAACATTTATGTTCACATGAATAGAAAAGAAATAAAAGCAAAAAATTCATCGTGTTTTCAATTTAGTGCGACTTATTCGAGTATAGCTTGTGAAATTCGTTCAGAACTTTCTTCGAGTCATCGAATTTTTCTTTATCGACATAGTATCATTCATCATCATGATCTATCTCGATTCATTTGATCTTGTATTGTAGTCTTTCTCTATATTGTCTGAAGTTCAATATATCGTCTACTTCTCAGTGCTCTTCATTCTCTTCAATGATCATCAATTTAGAAATCTCAGAATGTTGTTCTGATAAAGAGTCGTTTGATGAAGTTCGTAGATACTTCGAGCTGAACACTGAATGTATATGCTTCATGCTTCTAGATAGCTGAAGACGATAGAAGATCTCAACTTTGACTGTGATTGAATAGAGATCGAGCTGCTTGTCTTTCAAATCTTTGCATGATCTAGTGATTTTGATGTTTTCAAAGACTAATCAAACTTGATTATCTACTTCATAGATGACGTCTCGTCTATGCTTGTTCATCTGAGCTTCAATGATCTGCTTGATCTTTTTCAATTGTTGATGATCGAAGATAAGAAGTTCGCTCATTCAAGTGACAATGTCATCGATCTTTCTAGTCTCAATACGTTGATAAATCATTTCATAATCAGTTGTATCTGAATCGAAACTCATTCGAGAATGAAAGTCTTTATTGAAGTAGAAAGAAATCATCAAGATAGTCGAGAATGTATTGAAATTATCACTGAATTTCATCATTGAAAGTCATTTAGCTCAGTCATTCTGCATGTAATTGCAGTAGATTCGAAGTTCGCGTTCAACATCTTGATTAGCTCGTTTCAACTAATCATCGATCTCTGAATGATAAACTGTTGATAGATTGACTTTGATCTTCAGTTGTTTACAAAGACTTTGTCACATGATCGATATAAACTGAGAGTCTCTATTCAAAACGATAGAACTGAGTAGATTATGAAGTCGATAAACGTTTCATAGCATGATTCATACTGTTTCTTCGATTGAGATGTCATTGTCTTCTCAATGACAGAGAACATAGTGACGTTCTTTGAAGAGAGAACATATGATCATGCAAATGACGTTATAGTTTTTCGATAGAAATAGCTCAGTGATGAAGTTCATAGCTATATCTTGTCAACGCTGCTGAAAAATCAATAGAGGCTGAAGCAAATCATTTGTATCATCTCAAGATGCTTTGCTTCGCTGACAAACATGACAGTTTCGAATGTATTGTTGAATAGTTGCTCGATGATCTGATCAATAGTAGAAGCGTTGAACTAGATCAATCGTTCATTTAATGTCAGAGTGCAAGATTGATGATTGATCATGAATCTTTCAAAGCAATTTCGTATGCATTTGTTTTGACACTCATAGTAGATTCTTTTTAAATAGAATGTTGTCAATGATTTGACAGTTCTTTAGCTTCATGTCATGAAGCTTCAGTTTATCTTTGTTCATAGCTTGTTGATACTCATTGCATAGTTCATTCTTCTGATTGACTAGACGTACGCGTTGATAGAGATTAGTCTCGTATTCAGATTCGATTTCAAACTCGATCAATAAAACATCTATTCAATTCAAGATCAATATAGTCTGAAAATGATCATCTATGTCTTTAGCTGATTCAGAACTATCGATCATCAACATTTTAATTAAAGCATCGACTTTGAAGTTTGTTTTGTCTGATTGAAAGATAATCTGAAAGTTAAACTTCGATAGAATATTCAGATAGTTCGCTTGTTGTCAAGTCAGCTGTTTGTTTTTCATAAAGATCTTCAAAGTCTGATGATCAGTAAACATCTGAATAGATAGCTCAGTATCTTCTAGTTCGAGTCATCAGTGTTCAAAGCATCGAATGATAGTTAGCAATTTCTTGTCATAGATGTGATAATTGCATTCAGCTGAAATCATGCTCTTGCTATAGAAGACTATCGAGTGAAGCACATTCTCGTCATCGTACTGAGATAGTATGTCGTCTTTTACATAGTTGAATGCATCGATTTTCAAAATAGCTTGATGTTTGACATCGAAATGACGTAGAACTGAAGTCGAGCTGATCTGCTTCTTTAGATTGTCAAAGACTTCGACGCAGACTTCGTTTCAAACAAAAGACGTGTCTTTTTGAGTCAGCTGAGTGAATGACTTGACTAGTTTTGAAAAGTTCTTGATGAAATGTCGATAGAAATTGACGAAGTCAACGAAGTCTTGTATCTCTTTTAGATTAGTAGATGTAGCTTAATTGACTATAGCTTTCACTTTGATAGAGTTCATGCAAAGATCTTGTTCTGATACTATGATCTCTAAGAAGACTGTTTCTTCTACGTTGAATTTGCACTTCTGAATATCTATCTGCAGATCAGCGTC
>JAABUS010001408.1_pt1 | contig 52788 bp, 45 predicted proteins | sample 5560161 | NCBI WGS metagenome assembly JAABUS01 (sample SAMN10711885, study PRJNA513376) | rock metagenome | isolation source: Antarctica rocks | place: Antarctica: Victoria Land, Trio Nunatak nord | collected 2016-01-04 | reverse complement strand
ACGCTCCCGTCCGGTCTGCTGTCGGGTGCCTGAAGCGAAAGAGGGCGACAACTCACAGGCAAGCGTCACGGCGCAACGAGGCGTCGAGTCAGCCCTCTTTCACTCTCACACTAACATACAGACGAGGTGTGGTAGCGTCGGACTTTCAGCCCGCGTCCCCGGCGGCGTCCATCACGCGGGGGGCAGCACCGCGACGAGGCGCGCGATGATCTGCTCCGCGTCCCCATCGCGCAGGCAATGGGTGTTGATGCCGATGCCGCCGAGTTCGACATTGACGAAGACGCGCGGCTCGCCCGTCGTCAGGGCGTCCCGCGCGGCGACAGGCGACCATGCGCCCCCGATCGGGCGAACGACCGCGACGGGCGCGGGATACCGCTCCGGGTCCGCGATCAACGCACACGCAACGGCGGGGAGGTGCGCCAACCCGCCGATGATCTGTTCCGCCTGCGCGCGATGCTCGGCGAAATCCCGGTCGTGATCGTGGCCCAGGAAGCGGTCGAGCGCGACGGCGAGGCCGACCATCGCCTCCTTGCTCACCTTCATCGCGCGGCCAATCCCGGCGTTCGGGTTGCCGTTCGCCTTCGCGGCGGCGATCAAGTCCGCGCGCCCCGCAAGCAGGCCGGAGTCCTGCGGGCCGCGCATACCCTTGCCGCCGCTGTAGATGACGAGGTCCGCCCCCGCCGCGATCCAGCGCGTCAGGTGGCCGACGGGCGGCAGCGTCGAGGCCGCGTCCACGATCACCGGCACATCGTGGGCGTGGGCAATCGCCACGAAGGTCGCGAAATCGAGCGCGCCGGGGCCGATGGAGGGTGAATCCACGAAGGCGACGGCGGCGGTGCGCTCGGAAAAGGCGGATTCGTACTCCCATCGCTCGGTGGCGATCGGAATGCCGATTTCTACCAGTGTCGCGCCGGGCGCGCGGAACATCTGGTCGTAGTTGATGCGATGCGCGCGGTGGATGATGATCTCGTTCGGCATCCCGGTTGTGTCCGGCAACCGGCGGATGCGCGCCATGTCTGTACCGGTGATGCAGGCCGCCGACGCGAGCAACATCCCCGCCGCCGAGCCGGAGGTGACGTAGCCCGCCTCCGCGCCCGTCGCCGCCGCGATCCGCGCGCCTACCGCCGCGTTCAGTTCATCAAGGACGACGAACGCTTTGGCCGCCTCCGCCATCGCCACCGTTACCTCCGGCGGCATCAGCGTGCCCCCAACGGCGGTCGTCGCGCCCCGCGCGTTGATGATCGTCCGCACACCGAGTTGCCGATAGACGTCCGTCTCCCGCTCAACGGGCGTGGAGAAAACCGTGACCATGCGCGCCTCCCTCTTCTTCCTCATCCCCCCGGACCTTCTCCATCGCCCACAGATCGGAGTCAGGCAGGGCGGCAATGGCGATAGAGAGGGAACGAGATTGGTTTAGGAATCGATGCGGAACCTGGTAATTGCCGTTTGGCGGTTACCGTTTCCCCCTTCGGGTGCCCTTTGGGCAGTATGGGGAAGGGGGGCAGGGGGATTAGGCCCCCGGCATCGCCACGCCCAACCGCTCGCCGACGCCCACGAGGTCTTGCCAGATGGCATCAGGGAGCGGGATGCCTTCCTCCAAGCGCGCCGCCCGCGAGCGAATCTCCGGTTCGCCGGGGATGAGCACCTCCGCTGTGCCGGGCGCGGGCGGCACCTCCTTAATCGTCGCGAGCGTCTCCCCGGTCAGCCGCCGATACTCGTCGCGGTCGCCGAATGCACCGGGGTCCATCACGATCACGAAGACGCCCATCAGTTGGCCGCGCACATGCTCCGCGCCGCCCTGCGCGGAGGGAATGGGCATCGCGGGCCGGTCGTCGTCGATCATCGCGAGTCCCGCGATCAGCGCGGAGGCGACCGAGAGACCGTACCCCTTGTGCCCCGCGACCGCGCCACCGACCGGCAGGAGCGCGCCGCCCTCATAGAAATCGTTTGGGTCCGTCGAGGGGGTGCCGTCGCGATCGACGATCAATCCCGGCGCGAGCGATGCGTTCTTCGACCGCGCGACGCGCAATTTGCCCTCCGCGACGACCGAGGTCGCGGCGTCGTAGACCATGTTCGGTGTGCCCTCCGCCGGGACACCGAACGACCACGGGTTCGTGCCGAGGAACCGCCGCGCCCCGCCGAATGGCACGACGCCGCCCGTCCCCGGCCCGGCGGTGCCAATTGTAACAATCGCGATCATCCCCGCCGCGCTCGCCCGCTCGGTGTACTCGCCGAGGCGGCCAATGTGCGTCGCGTGGCGCGAGGCGACGGCGGCGATCCCTTGTGTGCGGGCGCGCTCCATCGCCCAATCGAGCGCGACCGCCGTGGAGAACTGGCCGAACCCGAACCGCGCGTCCATCACGGCGGTGCCGCCGACCGCGCACACCACCTCCGGGTGCGCGCCGGGGACGAGGCCGCCCCGCTCCGCCTGCGCGACGTACTGCGCCAGGCGGAGCACGCCGTGCGAGTCGTGGCCGGAGAGGTTCGCGCGGACGAGATGCGTGGCGACCTCGGTGGCGATCTCCTCGTCCGCCCCCATCTTCAGGCAGACGTTATGGACGTACGCTTGCAGTTGACCGGCGGGATACAGGTGCATGTCGGCCACGCGCTCACTCCTTTTGTCTCGGTGCAGCGGGCTGATGCAACTGGTAACGGTGGATTTCAGCCCAATGCGGTTTAGATACGCGACCCGGCACCTCGACCATCCATCCGAAGGGGCGGTGCTTGAACCGCCCTCCGGGACCACCTCGACAGTCGCCCTCCGTCGCGGCATCAACGCCGGGGAGGGCGGTTCGAGCACCGCCCCTACGCAGGCATCGCCACCACATCGGGCCTCAGCCTGCCATGAATCGGATGATGCCTGTTTCACAGCATCGCACCGGTATCCCGTCGTTGCAATCGCTCGCAATCAGTCGCCCCGCGCCTCCCGTGTGATCCGGTCGAGGCCGCGCAGCACATCGCGGACGAAGGTGAGATGCGGCACGGCGACGCCCACGCGCGCGGCGCGCTCCACGAGGTCGCCGAAGACTTGATCGACCTCCATCGGGCGACCGGCGAGCAAGTCCTGCGTCATCGAGGGCATACTGCCGCGGCGCGGCGCGGGGCCGGTGCGTGGCGGGATCGCCGCCAGAATCTCCGCCTCGGGCTGCATCGCGTAGGTGCGGATCGGCGGGAAGTTCGCGTAATTTCCGACTTCGACGCCGTACGCCGCGCCCACCGCCGCCGTCTCCCGCACGAGCGCGAGGTACGCACGCATCAGGCCGGGATCGGCGAACAACTGCGGCGCGGTCGCGCGTGCGAGGACGGAGACGCCGAAGACCCCCGCCGCGTTGCACGCCTTCGACCAGAGGACGCTGCGAATATCGGCGGGCGACTCGGCGGGAATGCCCGCCCGTTGCAGCGCCGCGATGGCGCGGTCGACGCGCGGCGAACCGCCCCCGGCCATCTCACCGAAATAGGTCGCGCCGAGGCTCGTCACCGTGACGCCGCCATCCATCCCCCGCTCCGCGCCGAGAATTGTCGCACCCCCGACGAGGCGCTCCGCCCCGAAGGCGTCCGCGAGCAGATCATCCTTGACGACGCCGTTTTGCAGCCCCGCCACCCACGCGGCGGCGTCCCCCGTGACGGGCCACGCGGCGCGCACCATCCCCACCGCCCCGGCGAGTTGGTGCCCCTTCGTCAGAAAGATCACCCCCGCCCCGGCGGGCAGCAATGCCGCGTCCGCCGTGACGCCAACGCTCCCCGGTGCAGCGGGCGCGGGCGCGGCGGGAACCGTCACATCGACGACGCTGCGCAGCCGGATTTCGCGCGCCTCAAGGAGACGCGCGGCGGTTCCCGGCGTCGCGAGCAGCGTGACCGCCTGCCCACTCCGGGCGATGAGCGCGGCGAATGCCTGCCCCAGTGACCCCGCGCCGACGAATGCGAGCGCGGGCGATGCGGTCCCCGTCATGGCGCCACATCCTCCGTCGGCCAGAGCTTGCTCCCGCCGGCATTGAGTGCCAGGTTGCCGCCATCGACGGGCAGGATGTGGCCGGTGATGAACCCCGCGCCATCGGACGAGAGGAAGACGCACGCGCGCGCGATGTCCTCCGGCTCGCCGATCCGGTTCAGCGGGATACCTCGGACGAGCCGCGCGGTGAGCGTCTGCGGGTCGAGTTGCGGGTCATTGAGCATGTTCGTCATCGCGGCCGTCCGCGTCTGGGCGGGCTGGATCGCGTTGACGCGGATGCCGTACGGCGCCCACTCGACCGCGAGTTCGCGCGTGAACTGAATGATGCCGCCCTTCGTCACGCTGTAGACGAAATTGCCCCGCCCGAGCGCGGAACTGCCCGCGATCGAGCTGATGCTGACGATGCTCCCGCCCCGGCCCGCCGCGATCATCCGGCGGCCCGTTTCCTGCGTGCAGACCCACGTCCCTTCGAGGTTGACGCGCACGACCCTGCGCCACTCCTCCAGCGGCAGTTTCTCCGGGCGGTACCGCGAGCCGATGCCGACGTTGTTGATGAGAATATCGGCGTGGTCATACGCGCGGTCGAATGCCTCGAACATCGCGAGAATCTGCTCGGAATCGTCGAAGTCGCAGTACCGCGCGGTGCATCGCTGACCGAGGTCCTCGATTTCGCGCGCCGTTTGCTGCACCCCGTCACCGTCAACGTCGCAGATGAAAAGGTCCGCGCCCGCCTTCGCCAGTTCAATCGCCGTCGCGTAGCCGATGCCCCCGTTCGCGGACGCACCCGTCACAATCGCGACCCGCCCCGTCAGATCAAGCCATTCAACACCCACGGCGGCCTCCAGCGAGTAGTCAGTAGTCAGTAGTCAGTCCTTCGTTCTATCGCGTGAGCCAGAGCATCGGCTGCTCCACGAATTGCTTAACGCGCTTGAGGAAGCGGGCGGCGGGCGCGCCATCGACGACCCGGTGATCGAATGTCAGGCTGAGAGTCATCATCCGGCGCACCGCGATAGCCTCCGCCGCCTCATCCACGACGACGGGCCGCGCGACGATCCGCCCGACGCCGAGAATCGCGCATTCCGGCAGGTTGATAATCGGCGTGAAGGCGTCGATGTCGTACATGCCAAGGTTCGTGATCGTGAATGTGCCGCCGCTCAATTCGTCGCGCGTCGCCTTGCCCGCGCGCGTCCGCTCGATTAACTGCGCCGCTTCCGTCGCGATGGTCTGGACGGATTTCGTCTGCGCGTCGCGGATCACGGGGACGAGCAGGCCGCGCTCGGTATCGACCGCGATGCCGATGTGCGCCGCGTCGTGCCGGGCGATCCCGGCATCCGCGAGCGAGGCGTTCATGTCGGGGTGCTCGCCGAGCGCGAGCGCGACGAGCCGGGCGAGCAGATCATTGTAACTCGGCACTGGCGTCGCGCTCCCCGCGAGTGCCATCCCGATCTCCGTCCGCAGCCGGACGAGCGCGGTCGCGTCCGCCTCCGTTGTCAGCGTGACCGGTGCGACGGTGCGCGCGCTCTGCGCCATCCGCGCGCCAATAGTGCGCCGCATCTGGCTCATCGGGGCAGCAGCCGTCTCCAGGGCAGGCACGCTTGGTGATGCGCCTGCAGGAGCGGCTTGCGGGACCGGAGCGGCCTGCTCCGTCACCGCGCGCACGTCGCGCTCGACGATGCGACCGCCGCTGCCCGTGCCCGTCAGTTTCGTCCAGTCCACGCCGAGTTCGGCGGCGACGCGGATCGCGCGCGGGCTGGCAGCGGGAATTCCTACCTCCTCATTTCCCTTCCCTCGGAGTGAAGGGGGCGAGGCAGATTCGACGGCCGTTGCGGCCGGTACGGTTGCCACTGGAGACGCACCGTTTCCGTTCGCAGTGGGTGTCGCCTCCCCTTCCGCCACAAGATACGCGAGCACGGTGCCGACGGGCAATTCTTCCCCGATTGGCGGCGCGTTCGGCGGGATGCGGAGAATGCCACCATCGAGCGATTCAACCTCCGTCGTCGCCTTATCGCTCTCGACCAGAAAGAGCATCTCCCCGGCGTTCACGCGGTCGCCGTCCTGCTTGAGCCATTCGACCACCGTCCCGGTCTCCATATTCCAGCCGAGCCGGGGCATCACCACCTCTATCGCCATTGTTGCTCACTCCGTTCGCTCAGTAGACAGCAGACGGTAGACGGTAGACAGCGATGCGAAATCCGATACCCTTACTAACTATTGACTACTGCCCACCGACTACTGCTTACTTCCCTACGCCGCCAGCAACACGCGGATCGCCTGTGCGATTGTCTGCGCGTTCGGGATGATCGCCCCTTCGAGGGGGGCGCTGTATGGCACCGGCGTCTGCGCCCCGGTGAGCCGCGCAACGGGCGCGTCGAGATCGTCGAAGCCGCGCTCCATCACCTGCATCCCGATTTCTGAGGCGAGGCCGCACGGGCTGTAGTCCTCATCCACGATCAGCAGCCGCCCCGTCTTGTGGACCGAGGCGAGCACCGCGTCGATGTCGAACGGCACGAGCGTGCGCGGGTCGATCACCTCGATAGAGATGCCCTCCGCAGCCAGCCCGTCGCACGCGGCGAGTGTCCGGCCCACCATCCCGGCGATGGCGACGACGGTCGCGTTCGTCCCCTCCCGCGCGATCCGCGCCTGCCCAAAGGGGATGAAATACTCCTCCTCCGGCACCGGCCCCTTCACATTTAGCACGGAGCGATGCTCCATGAAGACGACCGGGTCGTCCGACCGGATCGCCGCCTTGAGTAATCCCTTCGCGTCGTACGGCGTGGTGGGTACGACGACCTTGAAGCCGGGGAAGTGCGTGAAGACCGAGTAGTAGCTGCCGGAGTGGTGCGTCGCCGCCGAGTTGCCGATGCCAATGCAGCCGCGCAGCACGATCGGCATTTTCAGGCGACCGTCGCTCATGTACTGAATTTTCGCCGTCTGGTTGAGCAGTTCGCCCAACCCGTCGAGGCCGAAGTCGATGAACATGTAATCCACAATCGGGCGCGCGCCGGTCATCGCCGCGCCGGTGCAGAGGCCGGTGAAGCCGCGCTCGGTGATCGGCGTGTCGCGCAGCCGTTCCGGGCCGAAGCGGTCGTACAAGCCGACCGTCGTGCCGAAGTTGCCACCCCGTGCCCCGATCCCCTCCCCGACGACGAAGATCGTCGGGTCCCGCTCCATCTCCTCGGTTAGCCCCTCCAGAGCGGCGGCAGTGTACGTCATCTCGCGCATCATTGCTCCCTTCGGGGCAACGAGTAACGAGTAACGAGCGGTATTGCGGTTCCCCTCGTTACTCGTTACTCGTTACTCGCTACTCGCTACTGTAGACATGGTCGGTTGCGGTCGCGGGGTTCGGCCACGGGCTGTTTTTGGCGAATTCGACGGCCTCCGCGATGAACTCCTGCACCGCGCCGTCGATCCGGGCGATCTCGCCCTCGCTGGCGACGCCCTCCGCGAGCATGTGGCTGCGCAGCCGCTGGATCGGGTCGCGCCCGCGCCATCCCTCGACCTCCTCCGGGGTGCGGTACCCAGCATCGCGCATCCCCTCGGCGTGCGGGCGCGTGCGGTACGTCTTGCACTCCAGGAGCGTCGGGCCATCGCCCGCGCGAGCGCGCTGGATTGCCTCCCCCGCCGCCTCGTAGATCGCGAGCACATCGTTCCCATCGAGTTCCACGGCGTTGATGCCGTAACTCGCCGCCTTCGTCGCGACGCTCGGTTGCTTCGTGACGCTGGCGAACGCGACCTCGGTCGCATACTGATTGTTCTCGCAGACGAAGAGGACGGGCAACTCCCAGATGGTTGCGAGGTTCAGCCCCTCGTGGAAAGCGCCATTGTTCACCGCGCCGTCGCCGAAGAAGGCGACGCTGACCTGATCGGTCTTCCGCAGGTGGAACGAGTATCCCGCGCCCGCCGCCATCAGGATGCTCGGCCCGACGATGCCGCTCGTGCCCAACATGCCGACCTCCGGGGAGAAGAGGTGCATGCTGCCGCCCCGCCCGTGCGAGCAGCCCGTCACCTTGCCGAACAACTCGGCGATCAACTCGCGCGGCGGCACGCCCTTCGCGAGTGCGTGCCCGTGCCCCCGGTGGGTGCTAAGCACCGTGTCCGTCGCGCGCAGATGGGCGCAGACCGCCGTCGCGATCGCTTCCTCCCCGACGTACGTGTGGCACGCGCCGGGGATCGACCCACTCTGGTGCGACCGCGCTAGTTGCTCCTCACATCGCCGAATCTCCAGCATCTGCTGGTACAGCGCGAGCATCCGCTCCTTGCTCACCTGCCCGTGGGCCGTCGCTATCGTATCAACTGCCATACGTTACAAACCCCCTGACTCATTCTTGAACCACAGAGACACAGAGGACACAGAGGGAGAAAGAAGAAGGCGTCTTTCTTTGTATTATTCTCTGTGTCCTCTGTGGTTCAATCCCCTTTAGCCTTTCACGGCCCCGGCGGTGAGGCCGGAGACGTACTGCTCCACGAAGAAGGAATAGAGGATCGCCACGGGTACCGAACCGAGCAGCGCGGCGGCCATCAGCGGCCCCCACGGGAGCAGGTCGCCGCGCACGAGCTTCGTCAACACCCCGACCACGAGCGTGCGGCTATCGTCCGTCGAGACGAGCACGAGAGAGTAGATGAACTCGTTCCACGAGAGCGTGAAGGCGAAGATGCCTGCCGTCACGACGCCCGGAATCGCCGACGGGAGTACGATCCGTACGAGCGCCTGGAAGCGCGTCGCGCCATCGACCATCGCGCACTCGTCCAGCTCCCTAGGGATCGTCTGGAAGTAGCCGATCAGCAGCCAGGTGCAGAACGGGACGAGGAAGGTCGGGTAGACGATGATCAGCGCGAGCGGGTTGTTGATGAGGCCGAACCGCTGAATCACCTGCGCCATCGGGATGAACAGGAGCGTCGTCGGCACGAGATAGACGACGAAGATCGCGCCGCTGAACAACGAGTTCCCCGCGAACCGCAGCCGCGCCAGCGCATACCCCGCAAGGATGCTGATGACCATGGAGATGATCGTGCTCAGGATCGCGACGTACGTCGTATTCCAGAACCAGCGGAGGTACTTCGTCTGCGTCAGCAGCTTCTGGTAGTGGCCGAAGGTCGGGGTGTGCGGGTAGAACGGGTTGATCTTGATGTTCGTCAATTCGGAGTTCGCCTTGAACGAGGTGACGAACATCCAATAGAATGGGAACAGGACCAGCACGAGCACCAGCAACACCGGCAGATAGACCGTCAGCAGGCGAAAAATCGTCGTCCTCATCGTATTGCGTCCGCTCATTTCGCCAGCCTCCGCACATTCCAGACTTGCAGAATCACCATCAGGAGCATCACCGGGAACATGTAGAGCGAGATCGCCGCGCCTTGCCCGAGCAGCCCCGATTTCAGGCCCGCCGAGTAACTGAGGGTCGCGAGCACCTGCGTGCTGTTCGTCGGCCCGCCGCCCGTCAGCGCGTAGACAATCTGGATGTCGCCGAAGGTGCCGATGATCGAGACGATCAGCACGATCGTGACGACCGGCATCACGAGCGGCACGGTGATCCGCGCGAACTTGACGAGCCGCCCCGCGCCATCGAGCGACGCCGCCTCGTAGAGGTCCTGCGGGATCGTCTGCAACGCGGCGAGGATCGTGATGGCGAGGAAGGGCGTACCGCGCCAGATGTTGACGGTCATGATGCTCCCCATCGCCCACTTCGGGTCCGTCAGGTACGGCAAGTCCTTGTGGATCAGGTGGAGGTGCCGGAAGAGCCAGTTCAGGCTGCTGAGGTTCGAGTCGAAGAGCCAGAGCCACGCCATCGTGCTGAGCACACTCGGCATGATCCACGGCACGAGGATCGCCGCGCGCACGAACTTGCGCCCCCGGAACTCCTGATTGAGCAGGAGCGCCAGCGCGAAGCCGAGCACGAGCTTGATGATCGTCGTAACGACGGTGTACCATGTCGTGTTGCGGAACGCCGTCTTGAAAATCTGGCTGTGGAGTTGGTTCGTGAAGTTGTGCAGCCCGACGTATGTCCCGTCGTTGCCGACGGTCTTGTTCGTCACGCTCAGCCAGAGCGCGAGGATGAACGGGTACGCGACGAGCACGATGAGCAGGATCAGCGCGGGCGCGACCATCAGATAACCCTGCGTCGCGTCGCGCCCCTGGAGCGCATGCCAGCGCGCCCGCCCGGTGCGCCGCTCCTCCTGTTGCTGACGGACCGCGTGTGAGACACCCATCGTGAATCCTCACCCCCGGCCCCCTCTCCATCGTGATGGAGAGGGGGCGAACCATCGGACAATCAACCGCCCTTGAGAATGACGTTGTACTCGTTGACGGCGAAGGCGATCGCGTCCTTGGGCGATGTGCCCTGCGCGACCTTGGCGAACATGTCGATGATGATGAATTTGTTCTGCGCCGCGCCCACCGACTTCGTGAACGGGCCGGGGGAACCGGGCAGGCGCGTCGTCTTGCCGAGCGTCCGCGCGCTGGCCAGTTTCGGGTCGGTCGGCCAGGCGGCGTCCACCTTCTCCAAGAGATTGAATGGCGGCAGGTTATAGCCATTGCCCGCCTTCGTCCATGCGGCCTGGAAGTCCTGCGTGTAGAAGGCCTCGCGCAGGTACGCCTTCGCGGCGTCGGGATTCTTGGCGTACGTCGGGATGCCCCAGTACTGGGTGCTCATGAATTGGAACGCGCCGCCGGGGCCTTTGAGGGTGTTCCCGTGAGCGGACTTGTCGGCGAGCGGCTTGTCGTTCTTCAGCAGCCCGGCGTAGATCGTGTTCGCGTTGTTCGTCGCCGCGACCTGCCCGGAGGTGAACGCGAGGTTATTGCCCGTCTCGTCCCAGGCGAACGCCTTCTCCGAGAGCGCGTCCTTATAGAAGGACTGGAAGAAGGTGAGGCAGTCCAGCATCTCCTTGGAGTCGAGCGCGAGGGTCTTGCCGTCCGCCTCGAACTCCTTCGCGCCGTAGCTCCACATCAGCGAGTAGTTGTGCGTCGCGCCGTCCGTCACCGCGTGGCCCAGGGTGTAGCCAACCGGTGTCCCGGCGGTCTTGAGTTTCTTACCTGCCTGGTGGAGGTCTTCCCACGTCTCCGGCCACTTGTCCACACCGGCCGTTTTGAAGAGGTCGTCACGGTAGATCCAGTACTGGCCGTAGATCGCCGCCGGGAGCGCCTTCCATTTGCCGCCATCCCGGATGGCGACGGTCTTCGGGCCGTCGTACCAGCCGCCGACCGTGTTGCCGATCTCCCCCGCGAAGTCGCTAATGTCCATCATCACGTTCTCATTGACCGCGAGGTGCTGCGCGTACATGTTGACGAGGTCCGCGCCCTGCTTGGTCTCGGCATTCGTCGCCAGTTTCGCGTCCCACTGATCGAGCGCGACGGTGTCCTTCGTCAGTTCGACGCCCGACGCCTTGGCCCAGTCGTCCATATTCTTGTTCTGGGCGGCCTCCGCCTCGGGGATCGAGGGCGTCTGCCAGAGGATCGTCAGTTTCGTGCCCTTGATCGGCTTCCCAGTCGATGCCGCAGGCGCGGCGGTGCCGGTCGTCCCTGCGGGCGCGGGCGTTCCGGAGGCGCCACCCGCCGGTTTCGGCGTGTCGGTCGCGCTACTTGTGCCGCCGCACGCCGCGAGCAACCCGCCAAGCGCGACTGCGCTCGTGGTCGCGAGGAACCGCCGCCGGGTGATCAATGCGCGCGTCTCGAACCGTTTGCCCGTTCCCTGCTCTGCCGTGTCCATGGTGTTTCCCCTCCCGTATTCATCGGATAACGCCGGAACTTCCCCCACACCGTCACTGATGGCGCTCGTACCCTCCTCGATCCGGGCCGTCGCGCCCGTACGCTTTCGTGCACGTCCGCTCATCGGGCGGGCACAAACAGTGTCTCCGGTCGCACGTCATCACCCGCGTCCCGCATCGAGCGGACAACGCGCTCGTACGAGCCGCGCAGGTGATCCTCGGTGATGGCGATGGCGCGCGGTTCGTCCCGGTCGCGCAGCGCATCGAGAATCTCCTGATGCGCGGAGCCGGTGATGACGCGGAAGTCCGCGTTGGCGACGTTGCGGCTGAGGAGCAGGATGTGAATCTGCCGCCGCAGGTTCACCCAACAGTCGTAGAGCCGCGTGTGATCGCTCGCCTGATAGAGGATTTCATGGAACTGGACATCGAGTTCGGCGGCCTCCTGCTCGGTGATGCCGCGCTCGGTGTAGGCGGTCATCGTGTCCACGATCCGCTGCATCGCGTCGAACTGCGCGTCCGTGGCGCACACAATCGCCCGCTGGACGGCCAGGCGCTCCAGCACGCGCCGGAGGCTGTAGATCTCCTCCGCATCCTCGCGCGTCAGCCGCGCGACGAATGTGCCGCGATTGCGCTGGATGACGACCAGCCCCTCGCGCTCCAGTTGGGTGAGCGCCTCGCGGATCGGTCCCCGGCTGACGCCCATCGACTTCGCCAGTGCCTCCTCGCGCAGTCGCTCGTCCGGCCCGAAGTAGCCGCGCAGGATCGCCGTGCGGAGCCGCAAGGCGATGTCCGACGCGAGGCCACGATTGAGCGGAGACGATAAGATCGCGTCCAGCGCTTCCCCCTGCATACCCGGAACTCCCCAGCACGGATTGTGCAATTGTCTGGTTTTAACTGTTAACAATCGTACAATAGGGGTAGTCGTTCGGTGTGTCAAGAGCATCGGACGACCTTTCAACAGAGTGTGTCGCTTTTCCCTGCGTGAAAGTTGGATGGCGACTACCCTGAAGAAAGCGAGGTCGACCACCGTTTGCTGTCGTACGCTGAGCAGATGCACGGATGACCGCATCACCTGGGAACGAAAGGAAGACGCAGCATGTCCGTCCCACCGCGCGTGGCCGCACCGTGTTCGACGAAACGACCGCTCAAGGTCGGCCTCCAACTGCCGATCACCGACCCGTGGGAGGAGACCCTCGCGATGGCGCGGCGGGCGGAGGAGGTCGGGTTCGACTCGCTCTGGCTGCCGGATCACCTCTATTTGAAACGCGATCAGTTGTGGATCACGGCCGGGCGGCCCGTGCCGCCCGGCGTCGAGTCGCAGCCGCCCGCCGGGGCGTGGGAGACGTGGTCGCTGCTCTCCGCGCTGATGATGGCAGTGCCGCGCGTGGCGATCGGCACGATGGTAACGTGCACCGGGTTCCGCAACCCCGCGCTGCTCGCCAAGATGGCGGAAACGGTGGACGCGATCAGCGGCGGTCGGCTCATCCTCGGCCTCGGTTCCGGCGATGTCGCCTTCGAGCACCACGCCTTCGGCTACCCCTTCGACCACGCGGTCAGCCGCTTCGAGGAGGCGCTGCAGATCATCACCGCGCTCCTGCGCGAGGGAGAGTGCGACTTCCACGGCACGTATTACGAGGTCAATGACCTCAAGATGGAACCGCGCGGCCCGCGCCCGAATGGACCGCCCATCCTGATCGGCACCCTGGCGACAGGCAAGCGGATGCTCCGCCTCACGGCGCAGTACGCCGACCTCTGGAACGGCTACCTCTGCTACGGACGGAACTGGCCGGATGTGCTGCCGCCACTGCGCGATGCCATCGACGCCGCCTGCGTGACGCATGGCCGCGATCCCGCCACGCTCGGCCGCACCATCGCCGTCCGCGTCAACCTGAGCGGTGAGACGATCCCCGGCGGCGTCGAACCTCTGGAAGGGTCGCCAGTGGAGATCGCCGACGCCATCCGCGCATACGCGCGCGGCGGCATCACGCATCTGGAGACCTGGCTCGTGCCGAGCACCCTCGCGGGCGTCGAGGCGTTCGCGCCCGTGCTGGTGGAACTGGATCGGGAGGGAGCCTGACCTCCCGCTTGCGCACCGCCCTCGTATCGTCCCATACTCCGCGTCATGGGAAGGCAGACCGGAAGGAAAAAGGAGAACGACATGCCCGCTGCCGCGACCACTACCACCGCGCACCGCCCGCGCATCCCCGTGCAATCGCTGATGGACTTCACGGTGCGCGCCTTTTTGCGCGTCGGGCTGACGCAGGCGGACGCCGAGGTGATGGCGGATGTGCTGATCGGCGCGGACATCCGGGGGATCGACTCGCACGGCGCGCCCCGGCTGCGCTGGTACATCTCCCGCCTGCGGAACGGCCTGACGAACGCGCAGCCGCAGGTGCGGGTCGTCTCCGAGTCGCCCGGCACGCTCGTCCTCGACGGCGACAACGGCTCCGGCCCGGTCGTCGCGAAACAGGCGATGCAGCGGTGCATCGAGAAGGCGCACGAGAACGGTGTCGCCACCGTGACGATGCGCAACAGCAACCACTACGGCTCGCTCTACTACTACCCGCTGATGGCCGTCGCCGAGCGGATGGCGGGCATGACGATGACGACGACTGGCCCGTTCATCGTGCCGACGTTCGGCGCTGCGGGCGTCCTCGGGACGAACCCGATCTGCATCGCCTTCCCCGGCGGCGACACGGAGCGTCCCTTCATGATCGACATGTCCACCAGCGTCGTCGCGGGCGGCAAATTGGAGATCGCGCGCCGCGAGGGGCACGACATCCCGCGCGGCTGGGCGCTCGACGAGCAGTTCCAGCCGACGACGGACCCCTTCAACGCGAAGTACCTCAACCCGCTCGGCGGCGACCGCGCGCACGGCAGCCAGAAGGGGTACGGCCTGAACGTCGCAGTGGATCTCTTCGCGGGCATCCTCTCCGGTGGCAAGGTGAGTGCGGAGAACATGCAGATTTCGGCGGCGGCGAAGGCGACGGACACGGCGCACATGTTCAGCGCGTGGCGGATCGACGCCTTCGTGGCCGCCGCGCAATACGCCGCTCGCTTCGATGCATACATGCAGATGCTCAAGAACTGCCCACCCGCCACCGGCCACGACCGCGTCCTCACTCCCGGCGAGCCGGAGTGGGCCGCCGAGGACGACCGCCGCGCGAACGGCATCCCGCTCCATCCCGCCGTCGTGGAAGATTTACAGAAGATCGCGGATGAATTGGACATTCCGTTCGTGTAGCGGGGACGAGAAGCCAGAAACCAGAAACCAGAAACCAGAGGGGAAGAAGCCGGAGTCGGAAAAGGACTGCTGCGGCGATCTTCCTACGAGGGATAGTCATCGTTTGCGGAGCGAGTATCTGGGGCGGCAGAAGATGCGCGGAGTCCACGCATCAGGCCGTGGAGTAAACGTCCGACCTCGGAAACCTGTGAACTGAGCGTGTCATACGTTGCGGTATCAAGGTACTGAAGGCGTCTGGCGATGACGAGGTGCGTTTCCACTTCGTAGAGAGACCCATTGGCGATGGTTGCGAAGTGGAGGGGTTCTCTTGTTCCGCCTCGCCCCTGGCCCTCCGCGATGTTCGCGGGAATGGAGACCGCCGCGCGGCGTATCTGATTCGTCAGCCCATACACCTCATCCTTCGGCCAACCGCGCGTCGCCCCGTACACGCACTCAACGAACTCAATCGCCTTCTGCCAGACGACGAGTTTCTGATAGCTATTCGTCGGCACTGCACGCTCCTAACTCTGGCTTCTGGCTTCTTCCCCTCTGGCTTCTGGTTTCTGGCTTCTGATTTCTCTCACTGCGCCATGTAGCCGCCATCGACTGCGAGCACATGGCCGGTGACGTACGACGACGCATCGGAGCAGAGGAAGAGCACCGGGCCGACGATTTCCGGCAGGTTGCCGAAGCGACCGATGGGGTGCTTGGCGCGGAAAGCGTCGTAGAAGGGCGGCTCCCTGGCGACTTGCCGGGCGACCGGCTCCGTCGCGAAGACGCCGGGGGCGACCGCATTGACGCGCACGCCGGTTGTCGCCCACTCGATAGCGAGGGAGCGCGTGATCTGCACGACGCCGCCCTTGCTGGCGATGTACGCCGGGTTGCCGGGGTAGGCGATCAGCCCCGCGATGGAGGCGAAGTTGACGATCCGGCCATCGCCCGCCGAGATCATCACACGGGCGGCGGCACGGCAGCAGAGGAAGGTGCCCGTCACATTGAGCGTCAGAATGTCGTCGAACTTCTGGCGGTCGTAGTCGAGCGCCGCCCCCCGGCTGCCGCCGCCCGCCGTGTTAATGAGGATGTCGAGGCGGCCCCAGTGATCGACGGCGCGTTGCACCATACCATCCACCTGCGCCTCGTCCAGCACATCCACCGGCATGGCGAGCGCATCGCCCCCCGCCGCGCGAAGGTCTGCCGCCACCTGTTCCGCACGCTCCCCATCGCGATCCGCGACGATCACCGACGCGCCACTCGCGATCAGACCGTGGGCAATCGGCGTTCCCAATCCGCCCGCGCCGCCTGTGATGATCGCCGCCCGCCCATCCAGCCGCCACATGCCCGGCACCATCGATCGCTCGTCCATGCGCGTCCCCCTTCGTTCTCAGCATCACATCGCCGCGCCATCATAATGTGAACCATACCGATTGTCCTGGGCTAACCGGGGATCAACCACAGAGGCACAGAGCACACAGAGAAACGCGGAGAAGAGCAAAGAGCTTTGGGAGGGTGCGGTATAGTTTCAAACGGAACATCGTCGTCTTTCCCTCCTTCTCGTCTCCCTCTTTGCGCTCCCTGTGTTCCCTGTGCCTCTGTGGTTAAGGAATCCGTTTTTCACCCCAACCGGGAGTTGCCAATGATTCGCGGGTTGATCTTCGATTTTGACGGGTTAATTCTGGACACGGAGGTGCCGGACTTCGCGGCGTGGCAGGAGATGTTCGCGGAGCATGGTGTCGCGCTGCCGCGCGAGGAATGGACGCCGCTGATCGGCACGCACGGCGGCGCGTTCGACATCTACGGCTACCTGGAAACGCACGCGGGCCGACCAATCGACCACACTGACATCCGCGAGCGGCGGCGGGCGCGCTTCCACGCGCTGATCGAGGCGGAGGCGATCCTCCCCGGTGTCGAGGCGTACATCGCGGCGGCGAAGGCGCGCGGGATGAGGGTCGGCCTCGCGTCCTCGTCGTCACGCGAGTGGGTCGTCGGGCATCTGTCGCGCCTCGGCCTCCACGCCCATTTCGACGCAATCAAGACCAGCGACGACGTGCCGCAGGTCAAGCCCGACCCCGCGCTTTATTGGGCCGCGCTCGACGCACTCGGCCTGCGGCCGGACGAAGCAATCGCGCTGGAGGACTCGCGCAACGGCATCGCGGCGGCGAAGGCAGCAGGCATGTTCTGCGTCACGATCCCGAACGCGATGACGCGCGACCTCGACCTCAGCGCGGCGGACCTCCGGCTGACCTCGATGGCGGAGATACCGCTCGCGGAGTTGGTGAAAATCGCGGAAAATGCGGTCGCCACGCACGGAGACGGAACGAAACCGATTTGACGCAGAGAACGCGGTGCATTGTGTTATCCTGAGCGGGCGCTCCCAACAGTCGGCGCAGGCTGACACATAGGGAGTTCGCACCAATCGAATCTATCCGGGGGTGGGTGCCTCACACGAGGCTCATAGGGGGAAGTCCGGTTCGAATCCGGCGCTGTCCCGCAACGGTATCCGACGCATCGCCGTCGTCAGCCCGATCACCCGCCACTCCCGGTGTCGTCACCCTTCGCGCGAAAGGAGACGGACGATGGCACGCTCGCCATGAATCGTCCCTCGCCCGGTCCCGCAAGGATCGGCGGGGACGCTCGTTTTTTAAGTGCTGAGTGCTGAGTGCTGAGTGCTGAGTGCTGAGTGAGAAAGAACCAACGGTAAGAAGACACCTTACTCCCCTCTCCATAGCCGAACGAGCCTGATGTATTCCACGATCTCCGGGCGATGGCTTCGTACGAGAGGGGTCGGGGGTGAGGAAAGAAGGAGCACCATGCGGAATTTCGGAAAACACGTCAGGATGCTGGTAATCATCGCGCTCGTCGCGCTGATGGTGGATGCGATGACGCCCGCGCTCGCGGCGCCCGCACCGGAGGCGACGAATGCGGCGGCGTGGTTACGGGGGCAGCAGAACGCGGACGGCGGCTATCCGGGCTTCTCGGGGCCGGCGAGCGACCCGAGCACGAGCGCGGACGCGGCCCTCGCCTTCCTCTCGTCTGGTGTCGCACTCGATGATGTAAAGAAGGGCGATGCGAGCCTGCTCGATTACCTCCACACGAGCGCGGCGACGGTGAAAGCGGGCGCGGCGGCGAAGTACATCCTCGTGGCGGCGAACAGCGGCGAGAACCCCGCATCGTTCGGCGGCGCGGACCTCGTTGCCCTCAGCACGACGGACAAGAACGCGGCGGGCGTCTACGGCGGTTCCTACTTCATCCATGCGCTCGTCGTCCTCGCGCACGCGATCGCGCGATCACCGGAGGCGGCGCGCGACCTCGATACCGGCGTAATGCTCAGGGCGCAGCAGATCGACGGCGGCTGGGGCTTCGACGCGAAGGGCGCGAGCGACACGAATACCACCGCCATCGTCGTGCAGGCGCTCGTCGCCAGCGGGCAGGGCGGCGACGCGACGACGCGCGGCATGGCATACATGGAAGGCACGCTGCAACCGAACGGCCTCTACCCCTTCGACGCGAAGATGGGCGACGGCGACGCGAACAGCACCGCGTACGTTTTGCAAGCGAAAATCGCCGCCCGCGCGAACCCGATGGAGATCACGCGCACGCGCGCTGCCCTCATCGCCCTCCAGAACCCGAGCGGCGCATTCCTGTACCAGAAGGCCGCGCCCGACGACAACCTCCTCGCCACTGTGCAGGCGATACCCGCGCTGAATGGTCGCGCCTTCCCCGCGATCACCCTCGCGGCGTACGTAGGACTGAGGACTGAGGACTGAGGACTGAGGACTGAGGACTAAGTAGGGAGGGGTGAGATTTTGGCGTGGCGTAAGAGAGTACGGCACATTGCAGCGGTTTGCGGGAAAGTTGCATCACACCGTAGGGGCGCGGCTCGACGCGCCCTCCCCGGCTTATCCACGACATCGAACGCCCGCGATCACCTCGGCAAGGGCGCGGCTCGACGCGCCCCTACGATCGACGGCGCGTGCGGCAACACCTCCGTACACCGCTATGGTCGGCAAAAGGACGTAGTCCTCATTCCTCATGCCGCCCAAAGGGCACTCGCAGTCTCCCCCCGTGATTTGAGCGGTGTGAAGATGCTCTTCGCGGCGATGCTCGCGCTGCTTGCACTGACGGGCGGCGCGGGTCCGGCGCAACCCGCGCGCGCGGCGGGGGCGGTGGGCATCATCGTGCGGCACGGCGACGGGCGGCTGCTCTATGCGTACGTCCCGCTCACGAGCGACGGCATTACCGGCGCGGATGCGCTCCAGAAAGCGGGTTTCACGCTCAATGTCAGCGTCGGCGGGTCGTTCGGCGTCGCGGTTTGCACGATTGATGGCGAAGGGTGCGTCGCGCCAAAGGAAGATTGCTTCTGCAAGTCATACGGCGACCCGTCATTGTACTGGCATTACTACCTGCACAACCCCGACGGGTCATGGCGCAACTCGAGTCTCGGCGCGGGCAACCGGGTGCTGCGCGCGGGTGATGTCGATGGCTGGTCATGGACAAGCGGCGACAACAACCTCCCGGCGGTGACGCTCGAACAGATCGCCACCGCCGTGCAGACGCCGAACGCCACACCAACTGCCGCGCCGCTGCCCACCGCGACCACGCCGGACGGCCCGACCACCGCGCCCACGGTCGTTGCATCCATTGCGACCGCGACGACGGACACGCAGCCGCGCGCCGCCGTGATCGCGCCCAATGGGAGCGCGACGCCGATCACAACGGCGGCGAAGAAGTCAGCAAACGCGCCGGCCGGGCGGGCGATCGGCGGGTTTATCGCGGTCGCGGCGGGGATGCTCGGATTGCTCGCACTCGTTCCGTTCGGCGCGCGGCGGGTGAAACGCAGACGTGACGCGGGTACGGCCCCCTAGCGGCTGATCGTAGAAGAGGTATCAATGACGGCGCGATTCGTGCTTGCGGGGACCGCATCAAGTGTCGGCAAGACGACGCTTGCGACGGGGTTAATCGCTGCCTTCCGTCGGCGCGGCCTGCGTGTCCAGGCGTACAAGGCCGGCCCTGATTACATCGACCCGACGTACCACACGCTGGCGGCGGGGATACCCTGCCGCAACCTCGATAGTTGGCTCGTGCCGCACGACCGGATTCGAGCCTGTTTCGCGCATGTCGTCTCCGACGCGGATGTGGCGATCATCGAGGGCATGATGGGACTGTACGACGGCCTCGACTATCGGGATGAGGCGGGGAGCACGGCGGAACTCGCGAAACTGCTCGGCGCGCCCGTGATCGTCGTGCTGGATATCGTGGCGCAGGCACGGAGCGCTGCGGCGACCGCGCTCGGTTTCCTCCGTCTCGATCCTGAGGCGCTGGTCGCCGGGTTCCTGTGCAACCGGGTTGGGAGCGAGAGCCATTATCGGGGCGTCAAAGCCGCCATCGAGGACGCCACCGGATTACCTGTGCTCGGTGGCATCCCGTGCGTGGAGACGGCGACGATCCCCCAGCGCCATCTCGGTCTGACGCCAACCGACGAGCGGGGCAATCTTCAGGGTCTTGTCGGCATCCTCGCGACGCTCGTTGAAGCGCACTGCGACCTCGACGCTATCCTCGCCATCGCACACACCGGGCCGTCCCTTCCTGCAACGCCATCGCCGTTCTCCGCATCTACTGCTGATCCTGGCCCATGCCCTATTATCGCTGTCGCGCGGGACCGGGCGTTCTCGTTCTACTATGAGGACAATCTCGATCTTCTCCGTCTCGCGGGGGCGGAGATCGTTCCTTTCAGCCCCCTCGACGATCGACAACTCCCCGAAGGAACGGCGGGCGTCTACATCGGGGGCGGCTTCCCGGAATTGTACGCAGCGGGACTTGCCGCGAACATCACGATGCGCGCGTCCGTGCGCGGTGCGGTTTCCCGTGGAGTTCCTTGCTACGCGGAGTGCGGCGGGTTGATGTATCTGACGAGCGCGTTGGTGGACACCGCCGGGGAGCGCCACGCGATGGTCGGTCTGCTCCCGGGGGATGCGACGATGCGCGGAAAATCGCCCCGACTCGGTTACGTGACCATTGACGCGATGCGTGACACGCTCCTCTTGCGGGCGGGCGAAACGGTGCGAGGACACGAGTTTCATTACTCGGTATGGGGCGGAATACCGGCAGCAGCGCCGCACGCATATGGCGTCCATACGGGGCCGGATGCGCTGGTGCGATCGGAGGGCTATGCGCGCGGGAACCTGCTCGCGTCATACATTCATCTCCACTTCTGGAGCATGCCGATACTCGCCGAACGGTTCGTCACGATGTGTCGGGTGGCAGCGGAAACCACACACCCCGCATCGCATGTGGGGCAGTGAAGTGCGGCCCGACGACACGGCGCGAACGACCGTACCCACGCTCCATCCCGTCGCCTGGCTCGTGTGGGCGGCGGCGTGCACCATCATCGTCGCGACGACACGCAACCCGCTGTACGTCGCGCTCGTCGCGCTCTGTGTGGGGGCCGCATACCGGGCAGCGCGCACGACGCGACCGGGGCTTGGGGTGGCGCAATGGGCGCTGCTCCTGCGCGCCGTCTGGACGCTGACGTTCATCGCCGTGCTTTTCAACACGCTCACCGTCCACACCGGGGACCGCGTCATCGCGGAGTTACCGCGCGCTATCCCGCTCCTCGGCGCGATCATCGGCGGTCCGATCACCTTCAACGCGCTCCTCTACGGCATCATCTCCACGCTCGCACTCGGCACGCTGATCCTTGCATTCGCCGCATTAAACGCGGCGGTCGGTTACGAGGACCTGCTGCGCCTCCTGCCGCGCCCGTTGACGGGCCTCGGCGTGACGATGACCGTCGCCCTCGGCTTCCTGCCGCAGACCATCGCCGCGCTCGGCGAGGTGCGGGAGGCGCAGGCGGTGCGCGGCCACACGATCCGGCGCGGCCTGCGCGACCTGCCGCCGCTCGTCGTGCCGGTGCTCGCGCTCGGCCTCGAACGGGCGGTCGCGCTCGCGGAGGCGATGGCAGCGCGTGGCTTCGGCGTGCCCGGCACGAGGCTCGACCGCCGCATCCGGCGCACCGCGTACCGCGCCCATCCGTGGCATGGTGCGGATAGTGCAGTCGTCGGTGGGTCAGCGCTCTCGACGCTCATCGTCGCGGTGTTTGCCCTCACTGGCTCCGCGCTCGTCTACTACCCGTACCCCACGCTCCTTTGGCCACCGTTCGATCCATTGCTGGGCGCGGCGCTGCTTCCGCTCCTACTACCTACGCTGCTCATTCCGTTCATGCCCGCTCGTGATTCCCGGCAACTGAGCGAACCAGAAGAAAGTACAGATAAATGGCGCAACGCATCGGTGGCGCGGGCGTTCCCGCCTGCGTCTGGCTCACAGGCGGTAACGCCCGCGCCACCACGCCAAATATCCGCATCGACTCCCCTCGCGCGCCTCGACCGTGTGACGTACGCGTATCCACGCACTCCTGCCCCTGTCCTCCAGCAGGTCAATTGGGATATGTGTGACGGTGAGACAATCCTGCTGCTCGGCCCGTCGGGTGCGGGCAAATCGACGCTGCTCCGCACCCTCAACGGGCTGGCGCCGCACTTCAGCGGCGGGCGTTTCGGCGGCGCGGTCGTGGTCGATGGCAGGGCGGCGCATCGGGACGGCCCGCGCGCGATGAGTACCGTGGTCGGTATGCTCTTTCAGGACCCCGAGACGGCGGCGGTTGCGCCCCGCGTGGCGGACGATGTGGCCTTCGCGCTCGAACAGCACGGCGTCCCCCGCCCGGAGATGCGCCGCCGCATGCGCGACGCGCTCGACGCGGTCGGCGTGGCGCACCTCGCGGAGCAGGAGATCGCGACCCTCTCCGGCGGCGAGCGGCAGCGGGTCGCCCTCGCTGCGGCAATTGTGCGCGCCCCGCGTCTGCTCGTGCTCGACGAGCCGACCTCGCAACTCGACCCCGACGGCGCAGCTGCCGTCCTCGATGCGGTCGCGGCGGTGCAGGCGGCATCCGGCATGGGCGTCATTCTCGCGGAGCACCGGCTGGAGCGGGTGATCGCGCGGGCGACAGCGGCATTGCTCCTGCCGGGGGGCGGCTCGCTCGTGCATGGTGGTGTGCGGGCCGTGCTCTCGCGCGCGGGGGATCATGGGGAGGCGTGGCTGCCGCCCGTCGTCGCGCTTGGCCGCGTGCTTTGCTGGGAGCCGCTCCCCCTCTCCGTCGCGGAGGCGCGCGGGTTCGTCGCGCGCGATGGCCTGGCGGCATTATCGCCACCATCGGTGCCCACGTCGCACCCCGCAGGCGCACCGATCCTCGCCGCCGAGGGCGTATCGGTCGCGCTCGGTGGTCAGCCGGTGCTGCGCGACATCGACGTGACGCTCCACGCGGGCGAGATCGTCGCGGTGGTTGGCGCGAACGGCGCGGGGAAAACGACGCTGCTCCGGGCGCTCCTCGGGTTGCAACCGATCGATGCGGGGCGCATCACCCTCACGGGACGGGACGTGACGACGGACGGCATTCAGGCGCGCGTCGCACAGATGGGCTACGTGCCACAGCAACCGGGCGCGCTCCTCTTTGCCGAAACCATCGCGGACGAAATTGCTTTCACGCAACGGGTGCGCGGCCTGCGTGCGCTCCCGAAGCGGTACGGCGAAATGGAAGGCTTGCTCCGGTCGCTCCGACTCGGCGGGATGGCGGGGCGATACCCACGCGACCTCTCGGTGGGGGAACGGGCGCGCGTCGCGGTCGCCGCGACCCTCGCGGGCGACCCGGCGATCATCCTGCTCGATGAGCCGACGCGCGGCCTCGACCCCGCCGCGCGGGACGATCTGATCGCGCTGCTCCGGGGCCTGCGCGACGATGGCCGCACCATCCTGCTCGTGACGCACGACGCGGAACTGGTCGCGCGCCTCGCGGATCGCGTCGCGCTGCTCGACCGAGGGCGGGTGGTCGCGCTCGGCCACCCGCGCACAATACTGCCCGGCACCCCGTTCGCGCCGCAGATCAACCAACTGCTCGGCGGCACCTTCCTGACTGTGGCAGATGTGCGGGCGGCATTGCCCGCGCGCCAGATGGCGGGGGTGAACGGATGAACCAATCGCAACCATGGCGCACGCCGCTCGTGCTCGCGGTCGCATCGCTCGTCGGTGTGATCGCGTTCCTCACCCCCTTCTGGCTCTCCGGCGCGCAACGCACGGGGGCAAGCCGCACGGCGCACGGCGGCGATGCGCCGTATCTCTTCGCGATCATCGGCGTCGTCTGCCTCGCGGCGCTGCTCGTGGAGACAGGCGGCGGCGCGGACCCGGACGCGAAGCGGGTCGCCCTGCTCGGCGTCCTCGTCTCGACGAATGCGGCGCTCCGGCTGCTCCCCGGCGTGCTCGGCGCAAGCCCGGTCTTCTTCCTGCCAATCTGCGTCGGCTTCGTCTGGGGGCCATCCTTCGGCTTCCTGCTCGGCGCGGCAAGCATCGCCGTCTCCGCGCTGCTCACCGGCGGCATCGGGCCGTGGCTCCCCTTCCAGATGATGACGCTCGGCTGGGTCGGGATGACGGCAGGGCTGTTGCCGCACCTCCCCACATGGAAGGAGCACCGCGAGGCCGACAGCCCGCCTCTCAGCGTCACGACACGGCGGCTGATCCTGCTGGCAGTTTTCGGCGCGGTGTGGGGCTTCGGATACGGCGCGATCATGAACCTCTGGTTCTGGCCCTTCGCCGCGCCCGCCTCCCCGAGGGAGAGCGGCCTCTACTGGTCGCCGGGGCTGGGGCTTACCGAGACGCTGCGGCGGTACGCGATCTTCTACGGTGCAACTTCGGCGGTCTACGACGGCTTCCGTGCGGCGGGGAATGTGGCGATGGTCGCCCTCTTCGGGCGACCCGTGCTCCTGCTCCTCCTTCGCTTCCGTGACCGTTTCACCTGGCAACCGATTGTGTACACCGAGGAACCATCGCCTGGCATGACGCCACGCCCGTAACGCAGCGCGTCGAGGTGGTGGCGGGGGCTAACGGTCGTACGATTGGACGGCATCCAGCAGCATCGTCACGAAGGCGGGCGTGTCGAGGTCCACGCCGACGTGGACATTCGGGTCCTTCCGCGTCACCTTCCACAGGTCCACGACCGTTCGCCCCGCCGTCAGTTCACCGTGCACCTCGATATCGACATTGAGATACTTCGTCGTGACGATACCGGGCTGGATTACCTGCGCGACGGCGCACGGGTCATGCAGCGGCGCGCCGCCCATCTGGTAGACCTCGTCGTGCCAGAGCGTGAAGAAATCGAGCAAGTCCGCGACGACCGTGGCGACCGTGCCGCCAGTCTCCCGCAGTTGGCGCGCGTGCGCGGACGTGATGAGCGCCTTGTGCGTCACGTCCAGCCCGATCATCGTCAGCGGCAACCCGGCGTTGAAGACGATCCGCGCCGCCTCGGGATCGACGTAGATATTGAACTCGGCGGAGGGCGTCTTGTTCCCCTCGGTGATCGCACCGCCCATCAGGCAGATGTGGCTGATGCGCCCCTTCAGTTCCGGGTACTTGAGCAGGAAGAGCGCGATATTCGTCAGCGGGCCGGTCGGGATGAGCGTCACGGGCCGGTCGCTCTCCCGAATCGTCCGCGCGATCAAATCCACCGCATGCATCTTTTGCGGCGCGACGGTTGGCTCCGGCAGTTGTGGCCCTTCAAGGCCGGATTCCCCGTGCACCTCCGGCGCGATCTCCTGCGCCCGGAGCATGGGAACCGCCGCCCCCGCCGCGACCGGCACATCGGTCATTCCCGCGACGGTGCAGAGTTGCAGGCAGTTCCGCAACGTCTTGTGCAGCGTCTGGTTCCCCGCGACGACCGTGATCGCCCGCAGGTCGAGTTCCGGCCGCGCATACGCGAGCAGAATCGCCAGCGCGTCGTCGTGGCCGGGATCCACATCCATCACCACCGGAATCGCATCCGCATTCACCCGCTGTGCCATTTCACACCTCCGAAACCAAACGAAACACAGAGGCCGCAGAGGCCGCAGAGAGCACAGAGAGGGAAAAAAACGTCATTCCTTATTTGGATTTCTCCGTGTACTCTGTGGTCTCCGCGCCCTCTGTGCTTAATCCCCTTCTGCCGACAGTAGTGGCGCCGACGGTTCGGCGAGGGCCTGCTGCTCGCGGTAGTGGCGGGCGCGGCTCGCGATTTGCGCCTTGCGCCGCTGCGCGTAAACGACGAGCGCGACGATCGTGATGACGTTCGGGATGACGGAGACGAGTTGCGCGTAATCCTTCAGCGCGCCGACGGGCTTGAGTTGGTTCGCCAGCGCGTCCGCCGCGCCGAACAGCAGCGCGGCGAGGGCGGTGCCGTACGGGGTGCGCCCGCCGAGCAGCACGGCGCCGAGGGCGATGAAGCCGCGCCCCGCCGTCATGTCGCGCACGAACTGGCCATTCTGCGCCATCGAGAGGAAGACACCGCCCAGCCCCGCAAGCATCCCGCTGAGGATCAGCGCCGTGTACCGCGTCCGCACGACGCTGATCCCCGCTGTCGTCGCCGCGTCCGCGTTCTCGCCCACTGCGCGGAGTCGCAGTCCCCATTTCGTGCGGTAGACGTAGAACGCGACCGCGAAGATCAGCGTGATCCCCGCGTACGTCAGCACATTCTGCCCGCTGATGACCTGATTGACACCGGGGATTCTATCGAGCAGTGGGATGTCCCAGAAGGGCAATTGCTTCGTCTCCAGCGTGCTCGACGAGCCTTTGTCGTGCAGGATTTTGAACAAGAGGAAGACCGTCCCGCCCGAGGCGAAGATGTTGAGTGCGAGGCCCGCCAGCACGATGTCCGCGCCGAGGTTGAGGTGGACGAACGCCAGGAGTGCGGCGGCGAGCATCGCCGCGACGACGCCCGCGAGCAACCCGACGACGCCACTGTCCGCCCAGTTCGAGACAAGCGGCCCGGTGAACGCCGCGATCAGCATCATCCCCTCCAGCGCGACGTTGACGGAGCCACCGAGGTCCGTCAGCAGCCCGCCGAGCGCGGGGAGGAGGATTGGCGTCGTGATGCGGATGACGCTCGCGATGAAGGTGAAGGTGAAGATCGCTCTCAGCGCCTCTTGCATCGCGCACTCCCTCCCAGGAAGGAAAGCGATTGAACCGCAAAGACGCAAAGAGGAGATCGGGGTTTAACACAGAGAACGCGGAGGGCACAGAGCAATCCTCTTTTTTTCTCTGTGCCCTCTGTGTGCTCCGTGTCCTCTGTGTTCATTTTCCAATCCCTCTTTACGTCTTTGCGCTCTTTGCGTTGGTTCGGTTTCGGTTCCCGGTGTCCACTCTTTTCGCATCGGTCAGTCCGCCATCTTCTCGGGTACGGTGGCCGTGCTCGTGATCGTCGCGGGGGCGGACATCGGCGGGAGTTCGAGTTCGTCGTGCCCGCTCCGCCGCCGCCGCAGCCAGCGTGTGAGCGCCTCCGCCGAGATGAGCAGGATGATGATCGCCTGAATGACGTTCGCCATCTCGAACGGCACGTCCGTGCTCTGCCCCATCACGTCCGCGCCGACGCGCAAATAGCTGTAGAAGAGCGCGGCGGGGATGACGGCGAGCGGGAAGTTGCGTGCCAGCAGCGCGACGACGATGCCGTCGAAGCCGTACCCGGCCGAGGGCGCGGCATTAACGCGCCCGAAGGTGCCGAGCACCAGCCCCGCCCCGGCCAGCCCCGCGATGCCGCCGGAGATCGCCATCACCAGCATCACCGTCCGCCGCGTGTTGACACCGCCGTACTCCGCGAACCGGAGATTGAAGCCGCTCATCCGCAGGCCGTAGCCGAATGTCGTCCGGTACAGCAGGACATGGACGAAGATCGCCGCGAGGATCGCGAGGATCGCCGCGACCGAAATCTGCGTGTCGGGGATGATTGGGCGGAGCCGCCCCGTAGGGCCGAAGATCGCGAACACTTTGGAGTTGTTCGTCCCCGCGCCCGGCGGCTTGAGGAACTGCACAAGCAGGAAGGCGTAGATCGCCGTCGCGATCGCGTTCAGCATCAGCGTCGAGACGATCTCGTTCGCGCCGTAATACGCCTTGAGGTAGCCGGGGATGAGGCCGTACAAGAAGCCGATGAGGGCTGCGACGATGAAGGCGACCGCCGCGACGATCACCGCGTTACTGGGGAAATGGAGCGCCATCACCCCCGCCATGAACGCGCCGAGGTAGAGTTGCCCCTCCGCGCCGAGCGAGAACTGCCGCGCCTGAAAGACGAGCGTCACTGCCAGCCCCGTGAAGGTCATCGTCGTCGCCTGCGCCAGCCAGTTGCTCACGCGGTTCCGGCTCCCCACCGCGCCGGTGAGGAACTGCTTGAACGCCTCGCCCGGCTGTTTCGACACGAGCAGGATGACCATGAAACTGAGCGCCAGCGCGATCGCGACGACGATCACCACCCGCGCCACTTCCAGGAGCACGGCCCGCTGTCTCATCCCTGCCCCCAGCCATTGGCCGCTCGTAGCGCGATCGATGATTGCACGCGCGATCACGCCCCTTTTCTCGACAGCTTTCGCTTCAAGCGAGTCAGTTTCAGGATGAAGCCGCCGATCCCACCAGGGCCATACGGCTCGTAGGCCTGAAGGCGGGTGACAAGACCGTCACGAAGTTCGATGACGAATGCCTGTGGAAAATCTAATTTCATGCCACCCTTGAGCACATGATGTGTTTCCATTTCGACCGCCGCGCTTTGCCCATCCTCGGAGGGAAAGAAGTTAACCATCGTGAAACCGAACGTTTTCATGCTGGTAAAAGCCCAACGCAGCCCCTCGGCAATCGCGGCCTTGCCGACCATGCGCGGCGTCGGATAGTGGGGATCGATGAGCACCGCGTCATCAGCAAACAAACGAACCACGGCATCCGTATCTTTCGCCTCGACTGCGGAAAAGGTCCGCTCGACAATATCACGGATTGTTGCCACGATGATCGACCCTCTCTTCGCTACTCAACTACTCACTACTCACTACCCACTGCCTACTTCGTCTTGCCGCTTCACACCCAGCATGTAATAGCCCAACTCCTCCTCGGTGAGGGCGGCGACATTGGAGAAGATCGCAACGATCTCGCCGTTGTACATCACCGCGAGGCGGTCGGAGAGGGACATCACTTCGCCGAGGTCCGCCGAGACGAGCACGACCGCCGTGCCCGCGTCCCGCGCTGCAACCAGTTGGCGGTGGACGAGTTCGGTCGCGCCGATGTCGATGCCGCGCGTCGGTTGCGCCGCGAGCAGCAATTTCGGCGCGGCGGACAACTCCCGCGCGACGACGAGTTTCTGCATGTTCCCGCCGGAGAGGCTGCGCGCCGTCGCCTTCGCGTCCGGCGTGCGCACGTCGAAGTTGGCAATCGCCTCCCGCGCGTTCTTCGCCTCCGCCTTGAGGTTCATGAAGCCGCCGCGCGAGAATGGCATCCGGTAGTAGCGGTCTATTATCAGGTTCTCCTCGATACTCGCGTCCGCTGCCAGGCCGAGTTCGAGCCGGTCCTCCGGGATGTGCGACACGCCCGCCTCGCGGGTACCGCGCGCCCCATGGCCGGTGACGTCCTCACCATTGACGGCAATCGTGCCGGCGGCGGGGAGCGTCAGCCCCGCCAACACCTCGACCAGTTCCGTCTGCCCGTTCCCCTCCACACCGGCGATGCCGAGGATTTCCCCCGCGTACGCATCGAGCGAGACATCCGCGAGCGCGCGCTTCCCCTCCGGCGTGACGTAGTTGAGGTTGCGCGCCGCCAGCACGAGCGGGCCGCGCGGGCGCGCCTCCTTGCGGGTGCGGTCGAGCACCTCGCGCCCGACCATCAGGCGGGCGATCTCCTCGCGCGTCACGTCCGCCGTCCGCACTTCGCCGACGACCTTGCCGCGCCGCATGACGGTGACCGTGTCAGAAATCTCCTTCACCTCGCGCAGTTTGTGCGTGATGAAGATGACCGTCTTCCCCTGCGTGACGAGCGAGCGGACGGCCCGGAAGAGGTCGTCGGACTCCTGCGGCGTCAGCACGGCGGTTGGCTCGTCGAGGATGAGGATTTCCGCGCCCCGGTAGAGCGTCTTGAGGATTTCGACGCGCTGCCGCTCGCCCACCGGGATCACATCGACGCGCGCCTCCGGGTCCACCCGCAGACCGTACCGCTCGCTCAGTTCGCGCGTGACCCGCACCGCGCTTTCCGCCGCGAGGATACCACCGCGCCGGGTCGGCTCCCGCCCGAGGACGATGTTCTCCGCGATCGTCAGGGAGGGGACGAGCATGAAGTGCTGGTGCACCATGCCGATGCCGCTCTTGATCGCGGCATCCGGGTTGCTGATGTGCGTCGGCTTCCCGTGCAGCAGAATTTGCCCGCTGTCGGGCTGCTCTAACCCGTAGAGCATCTTCATCAGCGTCGTCTTGCCCGCGCCATTCTCCCCGACGAGCGCGTGAATCTCCCCCTGCCGCACGCGCAAATCCACATGATCGTTCGCCAGCACCCCGTTCGGGTACCGCTTCATGACCCCGCGCGCCTCCAGAACAGGGGGAGGACTGAGGACTGCGGGTGCCCCTTGGGCTGCATGAGGACTGAGGGACATTCGACGAATCCTCGCGCGATTCTCAGCAATTGAAGGTGAGAAAGGATCGAGAACTGAACGATGAGGACAAGGACTGAAGGGTCTCGCTTCCCTTCAGTCCTCATGCAGCCCAAGGGGCACCCGCAGTCCTCAGTCCTATGCCTTGAAGGATGAATCGACCTTGATTTTGCCGCTCGCGATGTCCTTCGCCTTGGCGGCGACCTTGTCGCGGATATCCTGCGGCACGAGCTTCTTGTAGTTCTCGTTGTCGGCCAGTTCGACGCCGCCATCGGTGAGGCCGAGCGCTTCCGCCGACCCGAACTTCAACTTCTCCTCGCCCGCGAGCCGCAGCGCGCGCACGAGGGAGTTATCGACGCGCTTCTGCATCGAGGTGACGATCCACTGCGCCTGATCGGGCTTGGAATCCTTGAGAATGGTGTACTGATCCGAGTCCACGCCGATGGTGAACCGCTTCGCCTGCCCGCCCGCGTCCAGCAGGCCGAGGCCGGACGACCCCGCGACGTTGAAGGCGATGCCCGCGCCCTGGTTATACATCGCGAGCGTCAGTTCCTTGCCCTTCGCCGGGTCGGAGAAGGGCGTCTGCCCCTCGACGAACGAGGTCAGCACGTCCGCGTCCTTCAGCCCCGCGTCCTTCGCGCCCTGCTTGTACCCCGCAAGGAAGTCGGTGATTACCGGGATGTTCGAGCCGCCGAGGAAGCCAACCTTCTTGCCGCCACCCGTCCCCTTCGTCACGTTCGCGTCGCTGCTCTGCACGAGCAGGCCCGCCATGAAGCCCGCGAGGTACGACCCCTCGTTCTGCTTGTACGTGACCGAATAGACGTTCTCGTAGCCTTTTTTGTAGTCCACCACATCGTCGAAGAAGATGAACTTCTTCGTCTTCGCCTTGAGCGCGGTCTCGTTGATGTACTGCTCCATGTTGAAGGTGCCGCAGATGATGACATCGTAGTTCTGCGCGGCGGCGTCCGCGAGGCCGGGACCCCACTTATTCTCGTCGTAGCCGAGTTCAATCGTCTTCACGGTCATGCCGAGTTCGGTCTTCGCCCGGTCCATGCCGCGCTGCGCCGAGTCGAAGAACGACTTGTCGCCGAGCGTGCCGTTGAGGACGAGCGCGACGCTCAACTTCTTGCCGGTGTACGGCCCGGCAGCCGCCGAACCGCTCACCGTCGTCGCCGCCGCGTTGACTGTCGGCGCGGCGGTCGTCGCCGCGCCGCTGACGGTAGTGCCCGCCGCCGCGACCGTCGGGGCCGCACTCGTCGCCGCGCCCGTGATCGCAGTGGCTGCTGCCGCAGTGGTGGGTGCGGCGCTGGTGGCCGCGCCCGTGACCGTGGTCGCCGCTGCCGCCGCGCTCGGTGCGGCGGATGTTGCTGCCCCGGTGACGGTGGTCTGCGCCGCTCTCACCGTCGGCGCGACGCTCGTCGCGGTCGCGCTGTTGCTACTGCCGCCGCACGCGGCCAGAATCGCCGCGCCCGCCGTGGCGGCAAAGCCGCCGAGCGCCGTACGACGCGATACCTGTTTCGTCACGACTGTTGTTGTACGCATATTTCTTTCCCTCACTTCTTCCGACACTCCGAAAACACCCTGGTGTGAACCGCTCCCGCGTGCTTTCTTCCCGCGCTGCTCCTTTTGTTGCCCCGATGAAACCGCGTCCCGTGAATCATGGAGGCTGGCTCGCATGGCATGGTCTCAAGGCTGTTGCAGCGGTCGCGTGCATCTACGCGGGAGGATAGTCGATCACGCCCCGCGCGGCAAGTAGCAGGATTGCCCTAACCCCCGGCCCTTTCCCCCGTGGGGGAAAGGGCCGGGGGTTAGGGCGCATCATCTACCGCGCGGCACGAATCGTCGGGCTGGCCGCGAGGCCGAGGCCGCAGGCGAGCACGAGCACGCCGACGGCGAGGAAGAGGTGCGAGACGCCAATGACGTCCGCAAGCACGCCGGAGGCGGCGACGGCGACCGCGCGCCCCCCCTGCGACACGCTCTCGTAGACGGCGAAGACGCGCCCACGCATCTCGTCCGGCGCGTTCTCCTGGATCACCGTCGATTCGCAGACATTCAGCCCACCGATCCCGACACCACCGAGGAACGCGAGAAACAAGACCACAGGCACGGGCGGGGCGAGCGAGAACAACGCCGTCGCGACGCCCGCGATCAGCACGCCGACGATCGTCAGCCACCCCTTGCCGGTGCGCGTCCCCATCACCCCAACGACGACCGCGCCGACGAGGAAGCCGAGGAAGACGACGGAGATCGCCGCACCGTACGATGACGCATTCGCCTGCAACACCTGCGTGAAGAAGAGGGGAATGAGGATCGTCAGCGGCGTCAGCAGGAAATTGAGCGCGGAACCGACACCAATAATCAGCCGGAGCAGCGGGTGCTGGCGGATAAAGCCAAGACCGGCGCGGATCGCCGTCCCCAGTCCCTCGCCGCCCGTATCGTCCTCACCGATGGGACGCGGCGTATCCTCCGGCCGGGCGCGCGGCACGCCGACGAGGATCAGCGCGGAGAGAAAGAAGGTCGCACCGTCCACGATGAAGACACCGTCGATGCCGATCAGCGCGATCAGCATGCCACCGAGCGCGGGGCCGACGACGAAGAGCACCTGCCGCGTCGATTCGAGCAGCGCGTTCGTGCGAGCGAGTGCGGCGCGCGGCACGAGCGCGGGCACGAGCGCATTCTTCGCGGGGTCGAAGAACAACCCCGCCGTCGTCAGCAGGAACGCGACCAGCGCGTAACTCCACGGATGGAGCGCGCCCACACGGTCAAGGAAGGGGATGAGCAGCACGACGCAGCCCCGGATGCCGTCCGAGAGGACCATCGTCAGGCGTCGTTCCCACTGGTCGACGAGCGCGCCCGCAACGATGCCGAGGAGGAGGAAGGGGAGGAACTGCGCGATCACCGTGAGCGAGAGCGCGGTGCCGGAGTTCGTGCGGTTGAGCACGGCGAGCGTCACGGCGGTGGTGAACATGCCGTCACCGAGTTGCGAGACGACCTGCGCACCCCAGATATTCCGCAGACCGGGCCGCCAGATGAGGCGCGTGAACCCCCACAGATCGAGGCGTGGCCGGTCCACGGGCGGGGGCGGCGCGCCCGCGAGCGTTTGCATTCTCTCCGGCACCCCCGGCCCCTGCGCCATCGCGGCCCATCCTCATCGTTGCATCAGATATTGGCGGCGCTGCGGCCCCTGTGACGCCCGCCAATGTGTGCCGCGCGTAGCATATAACAAAGACCGGCAACTTTGCGGTCGCCGGTCTCTGCTGTCCGGTGCGGGTACTACCGGACGGGAAGGAGGAGGGAAGGAATATGCGTTGGTAATTGAGCCGTCGTGCCTATCTCTGCAGTGATTCTTTCATACGTCCCGCAGGGTTGTCATAGCCCCGCACCACTGACACCACGATGGAGGCCGGATTATTCCCTACTCGACGATCCATTCCTCACTCGTGCGCGACCACGGGACGATCTCCTCCGGCTTGAACCAGAGAGCGATTTCCCGCGCCGCGCTCTTCGCGCCGTCCGAGGCGTGGACGAGGTTGCGCCCAAAATCGACGCCGTAATCGGCGCGAATCGTGCCGGGGGCCGCCTTCACCGGGTTCGTCGCACCATTCGTCGTGCGGACGATCTCGATGGCGTTCGGCCCGGAGAGCACCGCCACGACGACCGGCGACGCGGTGATGAAGGAGACCAGCCCCTCGTAGAACCCCTTGCCCTTGTGCTCGCCGTAGTGCTCCTCGGCGAGCGCGCGGTCCACCTGAATCATCTTGCAGGCGATCAGTTGCAGCCCGCGCCGCTCCCACCGCCCAAAAATCTCGCCCACCAACCCCCGCTGCACCGCGTCCGGCTTCGCGATCACCAGCGTCCGTTCAATCGTCGTCACACCGTCCTCCTCGATCAATCAACATTTCATCGTCGGCCATCATACCTTACGGATACATAGACCGCTCAATCGCCCTACTTCGATGCTCCACTCGCATCCTTGCCCGCGACGCGGATGAGGAGGGCCTGGCGGTACTGGCCCTGCGCCTGCGCGTACTGGCCGAGGGTGCGGTAGGCATCGCCGAGGAGACGGCGGGAGTCCGGGCGCTGCGGCGTGGCATCCGCGAGGGCACGGAGGGCAGGCAGCAGGGCGCGCACCCGCTCCTGATCCGTCCCCGCCGCCGCGAGCGCCGCGCGCATTCCCGCGACCGCTCCCACAACATCTCCCGCCGCTACCCTCACGCGCATCGCCGCGAGAGGATCGGCATCTGTTCCCCCTTCCGGGCGCCCTTTGGGCAGTATAGGCAAGGGGGCTGGGGGGTTAGGCAGCACGTCCGTCGCATCTAACGACGGCTCGCCGCCCGGCAGCGTCGCGACAATCGCGCCGCCTTCCTCGACCACCGCGACGACTGGCTCCGGCTCATTGACCGCCACGATAGGCACCGGCTCGGGCTCCGCGACGGGCGCGGGCTCCTCGTACGGGACATCGAGCGGGTGTGGCAGCGCGGGCGCGGAGGCATCGGAGACGGCAAATGCTTCTTCCCGCTTCTCCACTTCGTCGTCCGGGAAGACGATTTCCCGCACCAGCGGCGCGTGTTCGTCTGGTTCACCCGGTTGGCTCCCCTGCCCGGCAGCCACGACGGGCGCGGTCGCAGCAGGTTCGTGCGGGGTGTCGAGGTTCGTCAATGCCGCCGCGAGGCCGGAGAGCGACTCGACCAGTCGCATCGTCTCGGACTTCGTCGGGACGGCATCCTCGGCTCCGGGCGTCTCCGCGTCCGGCGGTTCGGGGGCCTTCGGCTCGGTGGTCATCGTTCGCTCCTCCCGTGCAACAACCGGCAGCGGGGTCACATTCGCGGGCAGGCCTTCGTCGTCGCGCTCCCCCGTGCGTATCGGCTCGTCCGGGTCAACAATTGCGGCGTCGCGGTTGCTCGCGAGCAGGTTGCGGGCAACCGCGCCGTCCGGGTCGAGAGAGGCGGCCCGCGTCGCGTGATCGCGCGCGGCGTCGCCCCGCCCCTGCCGCGCCAGCGCGTCCGCGAGCGCCCACCGCGCCCGCACGACCGTCGGCTGCTCCGCGAGCATGGCGGCGCACTGCGCTACCGTCTCATCGAGGCTACCGAGCCGCCACTGCGCGAGGGCAGCGGCGAGCCGTACGTCCGTCCGGTTCGGGTGCTCCGCGAGGATCGCCTCGTACTCGCGGGCGGCGCGGCGTGGGTAGGCGTTACGCGCGTAGAGGGCGGCGAGGGCAGGGCGGGTGTACTGCAAGTATCCCTCCGGCCCATACAGCGACGCCAGCCGCTCCGTCAATTCGGCGCGGAGACTTGGGTTCGCCGGGTCGTGCTCCCACGCGGTCAGCAGGTGCTCGGCGGCGGTGTACGGGTCGCCCTCCACGTCCGCGATCCGCGCGAGCGTCACGATCGTCTCGTTGTCGAGCGGATCGACGGCGAGCGCGGCGGCGAGGTTCCTCTTCGCCTCCTCGTTCGCACCGAGCGCGAAGAGGGCAACGCCGCGCAGCCGGTGAAAGACGGCGGCGTGCGGGAAAACCGCCAGCCCCTGCCCAGCGAGGTCGGCGGCGCCCTCATTGTCGCCGCCGTTGAGCGCCTCGGCAATCTCGCCCTCCAGCCCGCGCGACGAAAGCGTGACGATCCGCATCACGCGCCGTCCACATGGAGGGGGGTATCGGTGGATTCCGCATAAATGCCCCGGTACTCCGGCGGCAGGAGCGCGGCGACGTGGCGCATGATCTCATCCGATGCGGCCTCCATCGACGGTCGCTTGCCATTTGGCCCCGGCGTGAGGTGGAAAGGCTCCCCAATGGTCACGGTCACGTCCGCGCGGCCACGCTTCCGCCGCCCCGCCGCCTCGCTCTTCTTGTCGAAGGGGAGCGCCTGCGTGCCGGTGATCGCGACGGGCAGCACAGGCGCGCCCGTCCGCACCGCGACGAACGCCGCGCCGGGCAGGACGCGCTCGATCCTCGCCGTCGGCGAGCGCGTCCCCTCCGGGAACATGAAGAGCGCCTCGCCATCCTCCACGAGATGGACGGCGAACCGGAGTGCGCCGCGATCCGCCGCCCCACGGTCGATGGGGAAGACGCCCAGGAAGCCGATGATCGCCCCGATTGCGCGCGACGCGAAGAGTTCCTTCTTCGCCATGTAATAGAGGCTGCGCGGGGTGACGCAGCCGACGACGAACGGATCGAAGTTGTGCAGATGATTGGATGCGACAACGAGCGGGCCGCGCCGGGGCACATGCTCGACGCCACGGACGGTCATCCGCATCAGCGAGCGAAAACCGAGGCGCACGGCGTGGCGGGCGACGCCGTAGATGATGCGGTAGAGGCGCGTCTTGTGAAAATTATCGAGGCGATCCCGATCGTCGCGATGCTCCGGGGAAGCCGCTGGTGCGGGCTGCCGCGTCGCGCTCATGCTCCCGCCCCTCCCGCTGTCGCCGCGATGCGCGAGGCTGCGCGCTCGACCTCATGCATCGCCTGCCGCAGCACCTCATCCGGCGACAGGCCATCCGTCAGGATGATGATGGCGTCCGGCGCGGGGCGCAGCGGGGCGATGGCGCGGTTGCTGTCGAGCCGGTCCCGCTCCGCCTCCTCGCGCATGATCTCCGCCGTCGGGCGGGGGTTGCCGCGCGCCGCCAGTTGCCGCGCACGCCGCTCCGCCCGGATGCGCACATCGGCGTCGAGGTAGAGTTTCAGATCTGCGTCGGGCACGACGACCGTGCCCATGTCCCGCCCGACCATGATGACGCCGCCCGCCGCCGCCGCGTCGCGCTGCACTGCCATGAGCGCATCGCGCACGCCGCGCAGTTGCGACACGGGCGAGACCAGCCCATTCACGGCGGGCGAGCGGAGATCGGCGGTCACATCCTCCCCGTCGATCGTCACGACCGGCTCGGTCGCCGCGTCGCGCGGGGGGTCGATGTGGATGTTCGCCGCCATGATGTGCCACACAATAGTCCCCTCGTCCCCCGGCGCAATCGCCGTCAACCCGGCGCGCACCGCGAGCAGCGTCGCCGCGCGATAGAGCGCGCCCGTGTCGTAGACACGGTAGCCGAGCTGCTCTGCGAGGCGCTCCGCAAGGCTCGTCTTCCCCACCCCTGCCGGGCCGTCGATCGTGATGACGCGGGGAGGCACTACCTCACCCCCTGCCCGCTCTCTGCTCCCATCATTCCATCTCCTCCGTGGGCATCTCCTGATTGGTCAGTTTGAGGGCGACGAAGAGTTCGCGCCGCTCGCCGGGTGTCAACTCGCGCCACGACCCCTTCGGGATTCCGGTGAGGACGAGCGGGCCGAGGCGGACGCGCACGAGCCGCCGCACCTCACAGCCGACCGCTTCGAGCATCCGGCGCACCTGCCGCTTGCGCCCCTCGCTGATGACAATTTTGATCCACTGCTCGCCGTGCTTGTACGGGAGGAGGCTGACGTGCGCCGGGGCGGTGCGCTCCGGCTTGCCGTCCTCGTTGCGCAGTTCGATGCCGCCCGCGAGCGCGCGGATCGCGTCCGCCGTCGGTAGCGGAGCAACAAGCGCGTGGTACTCCTTCTGGATGCCGAAGCGCGGGTGCATCACGCGGTGCGCCACCTCGCCATCATTCGTCAGGAGCAGCAGCCCCTCGGTGTCGCGGTCCAGCCGCCCGACGGGGACGACGCGCTCCAGTGTGTCGACGAGATCGGTCACCGTCCACCGGCCACGCTCGTCGCTCATCGTCGTGATGTAGCCACTCGGCTTGTGGAGGATGATGTAGCGGCGGCGCGGCTGGGCGAGCTGCTTGTTATCCACGAGGATGTTGTCGCGCGCCGGATTCACCTTCACGCCCATCTCGCGCACGATCGTCCCGTTCACCTTCACCCGACCCGAACGGATGATGTCCTCGGCGGCGCGGCGTGACGCGATGCCACTCGCGGCGAGCACTTTCTGCAACCGCTCGCCATCCGCCGCTGCGCCTTCCTGGGCGTTGGCGGGCGTCCGCTTCGTGGCCCGGGCGGGTGCGGTCGGTTTCCCTTTCGACTGCGGGCGGCGGGTACGGTCGGCGGGACGCCGGGGGGTCTCGGGCACGGGTTTCCTACTCTCTGCCCCCGCCCACTGCGGGCCGGGGGACGTTCAGCGGTGCGATGGGACAGGGGTGACGCGCATTAACACGTGACCGGTTGCGCGGTTCAGGCCGGTGGAGGCGTTCCCGCCGGTTGCACGACTATCGGGTACACATCCATGCGCCCGAGTTCACCATCCCCAAGCAGGAAGATAATAACACCCCGCGCACCGGGTAGGCCAGGAGCGGCGGTTGGCGTCTCCGCTTTAGTCGCGCCGGGCGGCATCAACTGCAAGGCGTAGTGCAGGAGCGGCACGAGTTTGCGGTCGAGCACGACCGTTCTGCTCTCGTGCGTCGTGACGCCCCAAGCGTCGAACGCCCGCGCGAGGCCGGGGAGCGCCTTCGGGTCGCCGAGCGCCACCCACGACCACGCCGCCCGCGTGTACGTCAGGAGCGCGCGGGCGTCCGCGTAGCGATCGGTGCTGCCGAGGATGACGACGATCAGGCGATGGCCGCCCTCCGACACCGCGAGCACGAGGTTCTGCCCGACGGAGTCCTCCGTCCCCGTCTTGACGCCGATGACACCCGGCGTGCCGAGCAGTTCGTTCGTGTTCCTGACGGGGTACGAGCCGTACGCGGAGGGGATCGTCGCCTCCTGCGTGCGAACGATCGGCGCGAGGATCGGGTCCGCGAGCACGAGTTCGGCCAGCCGTTCGAGGTCGCGCACCGTCGAGACCATGCCGGCCGCATCGAGGCCACTCGGGTTGAGCGCCTTCGTGCCCGTCAGGCCGCGCTCCACACCCACGGCGTTCATCCGCGCGACGAAGGCATTGACGGGGCCAAGCGTCGCGGCGTCCGGCAGTTTCGCCCCCTCCGCCCGCGCAATTGTCGTCGCGGCGTCATTGCCGGAGGGGATGAGCAACCCCTTGAGAAGATTGCCGAGCGTCAGCGTGTCGCCCGCCTCCAAACCCATCGTGCTGCCGCCGACGAGGTCACCCTTCTCCGCCGTGATCTTGTCATCCACCTGCCCCAGCGTCAGCGCGGTGATCGCGGTGAGCAGTTTGATTGTGCTCGCGGGGGGGATCTGCGTCTCCTGCGCCTTCTGGAAAAGCGCCTTGCCCGCCGTGTTCTCCTGCACGAGCGCCGCACGCGCGGTGATCTTCGGCGCGGCGATGGGGGTGGCGGCGCGCGGATACGGGGCCACTGGCCACGCACCAACCGGCGCGGCGGGCGCGACAAAGAGGGTCACGGCGATCAGACTGGCGAGCAGCAAACGGCGCAACGTCATGGCAGGAGAATACCAGATCGACCCACCCCCTGCGCCTTCCGACGCCGGAAGGGGGCCGGAGAGGCAGGTTTATACCAACTTCTCGCGGACGCGCGCGCTCAGTGCATCGAGCGCCCAGACGACGATGATCGTGAGGAACGCCACCGTGCCCACGCGGTGCCACTGCGTCAGTTGCTGGTACTGGAAGAGCGCGAGGCCGATGCCGCCGCCACCGACGAAGCCAACGACGATCGAGGTGCGGACGTTGATGTCCCACCGGTAGATCGTGAAGGCGAGGAAGGGCGGCACGATCTGCGGCGCGACCGCGTAGAGGATCGTCTGCACGCGGGTCGCGCCCGTCGCGGTGATCGCCTCCATCGGGCCGGGGTCGATGCTCTCGATCTGCTCCGAGTAGAGCTTGCCGAGCGACGCGACGGAGTGGATGAAGAGCGCCAGCATGCCCGCGAACGGCCCGATCCCGACGACGGTAACGAAGATGATCGCGAAGACGAGCTCCTGGATCGAGCGGAAGATGTTGAAGAAGCCGCGCACCACCGTGTAGATCGCCATGCGGATCGGGGAGCCGCGCATCAGGTTTCTTGCGCCGAGAAAGGCGAGCGGCACCGCGAGGATGACCGAGAAGATCGTCGCGATCAGCGCGAGGAAGATGCTCTCCAGCATCAACTGGACGGACGGCCACAGGATGGCCCAGTCTGGCGTCAGCAGTTGCTGGGAGATGCGCCAGCCCCGCGCGAACCGCTGTACATAGAAGATCGGGTCAACCTCGGTGATGTACCACCCCGCCATGAACGTCTCGATGAAGAGCACGAGCGCGGTGAAGCCCCAGAGCGTGCGGATCCATGGCCGCATCGCGAGGGGATCGACCGGGCGCGCCAGCCCCATCAGCCGCAGCCCAAGGGTGTCGTTGGTCAGTTCGAGGAGAATCGGGATTGGCAGGCCTGCGAGCAGGAAGAAGAGGAATTTCGGCACGGTGATACCGCCGAGAGTCGTCACCCCCTCGCAACTGCGCCATGCGTACGAAACGATGTCCAGCACGGGGTTCGCCGCCACCTTTGACGGCAGCCAGAGCGCGTGAATGAACGCATCCACCACGAACAGCCCAATGTAGAGCGCGTACGCCGCGATGAACCAGTCGAGCAGGAACGCAACGCCACGACGCACGCCGAAGGACTCAGGACTCAGGACTAAGGACTCAGGACTCAGGACTAAGGACTGAGTAGGAGCGGCTACGTGCTGTGGACCAACTCCCAACTCCGACTCTAATCGGATTTCTTCCTCAGTTGCCATGCATCCTCCAGAGCCTCACATCCCCACGTAGTCCTTAGTCCTCAGTCTTCAGTCCTGCTCACGCGATTTCAACCTGAATCGCGTCCTCACCGTAGATCGCCTTGAAGCGAGCGTCGTCGATCTCGCGCGGGAGGCCGTCGAAGACGAGTTCGCCCGCCTTGAGCGCGATGATGCGCGTCGCGTACCGGCGCGCGAGCGAGAGGAAATGGAGCGAGCAGAGCACGGTGATCCCCTGATCGCGGTTGATCTCCTCCACGTACCGCATCACCGAGTGCGAGGTCGCAGGGTCGAGGCTGGCGACCGGCTCGTCCGCGAGCATCAGCGTCGGCTCCTGCATCAGCGCGCGGGCGATGGCGACGCGCTGCTGCTGCCCGCCGGAGAGCGTGTCCGCCCGCTGCCGCGCCCGATCCGCGATGCCGACCCGGTCGAGGTTCCGCATCGCCCGCTGGACGTCGTCCGGCTCGAAGCGGTATATCAGCGGCCCGATGCCGCTTGTGTAGCCGAGCCTGCCGCTGAGGACGTTCGTGAGCACCGTCGTGCGCTTCACGAGGTTGAACTGCTGGAAGATCATGCCGATTGAGCGCCGGATGCGCCGCAACTCGGCCTCGTTCGCCCCTGTGACCGCTTTGCCATCCACCAGGATCGTCCCGCTCGTCGGCTCGACCAACCGGTTGATGCAGCGGAGCAGCGTCGATTTACCCGACCCGGAGAGACCGAGCACCACAACAAACTCACCGTCCCGCACGGTGAGATTAACGTCGCGCAGCGCGACCGTCCCATTCGGGTAGATTTTCGTCAGGTTCCGGATTTCGAGCATCGCCGTCCTTCGGACGAAGTAACGAGTAACGAGTTGGGATCAACCCCGCTCGTTACTCGTTACTCGCTACTCGTTACTTAAAGAAGTCTTCTGGCTTCTTGCCGAGCGCGTTGAGCGAGTCGCGAACAACCTGATACCGGCTGTCGTCCGACCGCACGAAGCCCGTGATGCTGCCGACATCATTGAGCGGCTGCTTGCTCTCGGGCTGGGATGCGTAGTAGAGCATCGCGTTGACGATCCGGTCCTGCAACTCCTTCGGGAAGTCCTTGCGGAAACTGATCGTGTCGTTCGGGATGTCCGGTGTGAAGCCGACGATCTTCACCTTCTGGAGGATGTCCGGGTATGTCTTCAGCTGCGAGGCGCGGCTGTCCGCAGGCGTGCCGTCCGGGTTGTTGGGGCTGTAGAAGGTCCCGGCGCAGTCCGCCGTGCCCTGATAGACGGCCAGGACCGCCTGCGGGTGCCCGCCAGCGAAAAGTTCCTTGCCCGGCTTCACGCCCTGCGACGCGAAGAGCGCGGAGGGGAAGACATACCCGGAGGTGCTCGCCGCGTCCGTCCAGGCGACGGTCTTGCCGTTGCACCCCTTGATGTCGTTGATGCCGCTGTCCGCGCGGGCAATGATCTCGCCCTTGTAGGTGTCCAGGCCGTTGCGCGTCGTCGTCAGCCCGACGTTCACGCCGTACTTCTGGTGCGCGATCAAATAGGCGAAGGTGGCGAGCCACGCGACATCAGCGTCGCCGCTGCCCATCGATTCGATCACCGCGCCGTACGAGGTCGGGACGGCGGTCTTGAACTTCAGGCCGGTCAGTTTTTCGAGATCGGCGGCGACCTGCTTGCCGCTGAGCGTCAATTTGTCCACCTGCTCGGACGGCACGAAGTACATCGTGATCGGCTTCGCTTCGCTCCCGAGGCCGCTCGTCACTGGCTGGGGCACGGGCTTCGGCGGCGGTGGCGCGGTCGTCGGGGCGGGCGCGCTACTGGCGGCGGTCGTGCCACTCGGCAGGGAGGCGGCGGGCGCAGTGCCGCTGGGCGCGATGGCGCTCCCGGCGGGCGTCGTGCCGGCGGGACGCGCAGTGGCGTTCGCGGTGGTCGATGCCGCCGCAGTGGTTGACGCTGTCGTGGCAACAGCGGCACCCGTCGTCGGTGCGGTCGTCGCCGCGCCGCCGGGCGCACCGCTCGCGGCGGTCGTCGGCTTCACCCCACCGCCCGCCGTGGCCGTTTTGTCACCACTGCTCGTGCCGCACGCCGTGAGTATCAGCGTCCCGAGCATAAAGATGGCGACCCCGAGTTGGAGCCGTCCCACAAACCACCGGCGCATGTATCCCCTCCTTGTGTGACGCTCCCGCGCGCAATCGTGTCGGGCACCCGCTGCAAACATTTTCGAATCATGTGTGCCGTGTGATTGTTCAATGAGAAGCGCCCCCTGTCAAGGGGATAGGGAAGTAGCGAGTAGCGAGTAACGAGTTGGGATTGACCCGCTCGCTATTCGCTACTTCCCTAGAGGGTGATGACGATTTGGTCGTCCTCGACGGTGACGGGGTACGTGCGGATGCGCACCTTCGCGCGGGCGAGGGCGCGGCCCGTGGGAATGTCGAACTCCCAGCCATGCCACGGGCAGGTGAGGATTTCGCCATCGCGCACCCACTCGTGCTTCCAGCCCGTCTCGGCGTTGCAGCGCATCGTCCCGTTCACCGTCCCCTCGCAGAGGGGCCCGAACTGGTGCGGGCAGACATTCGGCAACGCATAGAACGCACCGTTAACATTGAAGACGCCGATCTCGATGTTGCGGATCTTCACCACCCGGTGCGTGTTCTCCGCAAACTCCGCTGCCGGGCAGATGACGTGGGAAGCCATGCGTCGCTACGCTCCTGAGGACGAAGGACTGAGGACTGAGGACTGAGTGGGTTTGCTCCCTGCTCAGTCCTCAGTCCTCCCTAGGTGATCTTGCCTGCGGGGACGGGAATCTTCGAGAAGAGTTCGAGGGCGTTCTCGCCCATGATCCTGCGCTTCATCTCCGGCGGCATCGGCAGGTTGAGGACCGATTTCGGGTGGTCGAAGTCGTGGTGCGGCCAGTCGGAGGCGAAGAGAGTGCGGTTCTCGCCGTCGTACATGCGGATGATGTCCACGAGGTGCTGCGGGTTGTCCGGCTCCTCGACGGGCTGGGTGGCGAACCACATCCGCTCCTTCATATACTCGCTGGGGCGCTTCTCCAGGAAGGGCACCGTGCGCCGGTACTCCTCGAAGTAGCGGTCCATTCGCCACATGAAGTACGGCACCCACGCGACACCCGCCTCCGTGAAGGCGACCTTCAGTTTCGGGTAGCGCGCCATTACCCCCGTGTGCATGATGCTGACGAGGTTCGCCATCATCGCGAATGAGTGCGAGAGCGTCTGCCGCGCGAAGTGGTTCTCGAACTGATCCAGCTCGCACGGGAAGGCGGGGGTAATCACCGTGACGCTGTGAAGCAGCACGGGCAGGTTCGCCGTCTCCGCCGCTGCCATGATTGGGTCGTATTTGCGGTGCCCCCAGAGCGGGTTGACACCCGCCGTCGGCAGGTAAACCGCGACGATCTTGTCTTCCTTCGCGTACCGCTCGATCTCGCGGGCGGAGTCTTCCGGGTTCTGCGGGCAGGCGATGAGCGCGCCGTACAGCCCCTCCGCGCGCGTCACCCACTCCTCCATCAGCCAGCGGTTGTAGGCGTGTGAGAGCGCCGTTGCGTACTCGATGTTCGGGATCGGCGCGAACTGGAGCAGGTGATCGGGGAAGAGCACGCCGATGTCGATGGATAGGGCGGAGAGCTGCTCGCGCATCTCAGCAGCGGAGCGTACGGAGCGCGCCGCGTGCCCGCCGGGGATCGGCGGGTCGAGCTTCAGGTTGGGCGCGAAGCCGGGGATATCGAGGTAGCGTTGCGGCGTCTGGTCGAGCGCTTCCAACGACTTGCGCCACGGCATGTCGCAGTACGGCGCCAGCCCGCCCGGTGTGTCGCTCACATGAATATCGGCATCCACGATAATCATGTCGTTGATCTTCAGCCGTTCGGGAAGTGTCACCGCCATACGTCGCTACGCTCCTCAGTCCTCGCTATTGCTTGATGCCGAACTGCTCGTAGATCTTGACCATCTGGTCGTGCGCGTCCTTAACAGCGGCATCGACCTTCTGGCCCTTCTGGATGATCGCGGCCATCATGTTCTCGATCACCTTCTGCGCGATCACGCCGTCCGCACCGGGGCCGACGGGGCCGGGGTAGTAGACCTGATTGTAGCCGGACGGGTCGCGGACTTGGCCTTCGAGTTGCGCGAAGTTCGGGTCCGACTTGAAGAAATCATTCTTCCACTGGGACTCGTACGCCGGCAGGATGAGGCCGCCGCCCTGCTTGGCGATGCCGGCCCACTGCTCCGGCTGCATCATGTACTTGACCGTCTCGGCGGCGAGGTCCGCGTTCTTCGCGCCCTTCGGGATGTAGAAATACCCGAGTTGGCCGCCGCGCAGCGACTCCTTGACTCCTGGGCCTTTGGGCCGCTGCAATACGTAGGTCTTATCGAAGACGGGGTTCTTGTCGTCCTTGGACTTCGCGTAGAGCGTGAAGGCATTGGACGTCATGCCGATCGTGCCGTTCAGCCATGCCATGTTGTTGCCGGAACCGTCCCAGGACTCGTAACCCGTCGGCAGCATATTCTTGTACTTCGCGTTCGTGTAGATGTCCGCGAAGAAGGTGATCGCGGCAACAGTCTCCGGGGAATTCCAGACGACCTTCGTGCCGGTCTTGTCTTGGATCGCGCCGCCATATGAGTGCACGAGATGCGTGATGACCGATGTCGCATCCCCGACGGCGTACGGCGAGAAGCCCCAGCCGAAGCGATTCTTGCCCGGGTCCGAGATCGCCAGCGCGGCATCGCGGCACTTCTCGTACGTGTCGAGGGATGCGGGGTCGATGCCCTTCTCCTGGCACCAGTCCTTACGCACGAACCACGCATCCGAACTGGTGAAGTACGGCACCGCGAGGTACTTCCCGTCCTTCTGGAGGCCATTCGGGACGATCGGCATGACCGCGCCGTAGGCGTCCGTCAACTGCTTCGTGAGGTCGGTGACATCGCTGAGCGCGCCGAGCGTGATCAGTTGCTGCGGGCTGACGCCGATATCGTCCGCGAGGTCGAACGGCGACCCGCTCAGCACGCCCGCCTGCACCTTCTGGACGTTCGGGCCTGCATCGGTGCTCTGCAAGGAGAGATCGACATCCGCACCGACCGATTGCGTATAGGTCTTGAGGTTGGCCGCGATGCCATCCTGCACCGCCTTGTAATACTGGACCTTCTGGAAGTAACTCAGCTTCTTGCCCTTGAACGCATCCGCGCCCGCCTTGGGCTTGAGCGTACCCGTTCCGGTGGAGGCGCTCGTTGTGGTAGTGCCTGCGGCGGCGGAACTGCTCGCCGTCGTGCTGCTCGCCGTCGTGGAAGCAGCCGCTGTCGTCGAGGCGGGCGCCGCCGTGCCGGATGCCACGCTACTCGCGGGCCGCGTCGCCGCAGCCGCGCTGCTGGCGGGGGATGTTGCCGCGCCGCTCGCCGTCGTGGCCGCCGTCGTCCCGGCGGGCTTCGGCACATCGGTCGCCTTGCTCCCACCACAGGCGGCGAGCAGGCCGACCGCCGCACTCGCCGCCGCCCCCGCGAGAAGTTTCCGTCGTGAAACCGTCGTACCCATGTACCGTTCCTCCTGCTGCATCGCAGTCACGTCCGCCGCACCATCGCACGCGTACGTGATGCCCCGGCCCGATCTCTCTACCCACAAAGAATGCACAACCGCTGTCATCATAGTGCGATCCCTGCGGCATCGCAACTGTATGAAGCAATGAGTGAATGTTGTTCCCACCCGTTGCTCATTACGAGATGAAAGATTTTGCGAATCCCCATCGGGAATGTGCACGCCGGTTCGTCGTCCTATTACCTTTTGGTGTTATACCAGCGGCGAAACGTCGATACCGGTGAGATGGGGAGAGACATGGATGCCTCGGTAGATATGTTTTTACCATGGTGGCTTCCGGTTTTCTGTTGCGTGATTGACAGGGCGAATTCGCTCTGCTACGCTGCATATGGTTAATCGTACAACCAAGCAATGGCACCATTTCGGAGGCCGATGGGATCTACGCCAACAGCGCGCGATGTGGCCCGTTTAGCCGGAATTTCCCAGGCGACCGTCTCGTACGTCCTCAGCGGTCGTCGTACCGGTGCGTCACGTATCAGTGAGGCGACGCGGCAGCGGATCCTCGAGGCGCAAGCCGCCATCGGCTACGTGCCGAACCATACCGCACGCAGTTTGCGCCGCGGAAAAACGGAGCGGGTGTGTGTTCTCATCGAGGCGACCGGTGTGCCGTATCTTGACGCGTTGTCCCGTGATGTGCAGCGGGTTGCCGCCGCGCATGGATACACGGTCATTCTGGTAGTCTGCGCCACCGTCGAAGAGAAACGGTATGCGCTGGAGCAATTAGGTCGGCGGTTGGCCGATGGCGCCATTATTACCTCGGGCTTTCTTGGGATGACGGCGGAGTTCATCAATAGTGCCGCGCTTGCGCCGCTGGTGAAGGCGGGCATCGCGATAACGGTGCTGAGCGATCAGGTCGCGCCTGACGGTTTCGATGTGGTACGGACGCTGGAGCGGGAGTCCGGCTACCAGGCCGTTCTGTACCTCCTCGATCAGGGGCACCGCCGTATCGCGTTCCTCGGCCACTTCACATCCACGCCGATCGACCTCGCGCCCGAGCGGTATCACTCCTACGGGCGCTTCGCGGGATACCTCACGGCGCTGCGGGCGCGTGGCATCACCATCGACCCCTGCCTGATCATTGGCAACACCACATCACGGCAGGCGGGATACCGGGCGACGGAGGCGCTGCTGCGTCACGGCAACCGGCCAACCGCCATCTTCGCCGCGTCCGATGTCGCCGCTGTTGGGGCGCTCTGGGCGGCGCGCGACGCGGGGCTGCGGGTCCCGGACGATGTCGCGGTGATCGGGGCCGGCAACCTCCCGGAAGGGGAGATCACGCGCCCGCCGCTCACCACAGTCGGGCCTGCCGCGCTCGACTTCAGCGATGTCGCGGATTTGCTCTTCAGCCGCCTGCGCGGCGACGCGCCTATCGAGGGGCAGGTACGTGTCCATCCGTGGCAACTAATTCATCGCGGATCCGCCTGAGCCGGGGCTGCGCCACCTATCGCGATGGGCGCAAAGGAGGCACGCATACATACCGACACGAGACACTCCGCATGGGAATGCACATGAGATCGCTCGCTGGCCTATACGCACGATGGAGGAAATGACGAATGCAACCCACGCAACACTGCATTACCCGCCGAGCCTTGCTTTCCGGCCTTGCCGCCACTGCGGGCGCCGCAGTCCTCGCGGCATGCGGTGGTTCGTCCACAACGTCACCTACCCAGTCATCCGGAAGTACGGGTGCGACGCCCGCAGGTGTCGCGACGAGCGCGGCAGCGAAACCCACGAGCGCATCCGGCAGTGCTGTGGCGTCCGCTGCCCCTTCCGGCACGGCAGACTTCGCCATCCCTGCGGCCGCCGTCAAATTGCCGACCGACAAGGTGGACTTCCACTGGGTGGACAGCGGCGACGTGAAGGCCTTCTTCTGGAACGCCTTCTTCCCCGCGTACCAGAAGGCGCACCCCAACATCGCGGTGCAGTACGACGCATTGCCGTGGAATGAGATCGCCAAGGTCGTGCCGCTCGGCGTGCAGAACGGCAACGCCCCCGATGTCTTCCAGATCCCGCTGGCGCTGACCGCCGGGCAGGCAGTCGCTCAAGGGTGGGTGCAGCCGCTCGACGACGTCGTCCCGGACTTCGCGAACTGGAAGAAGGGCTTCCCGGTGGGATCGTTCGCGACCGGGGTGACGGATTTCAACGGAAAGACCTACCAACTCCCCTTCACGACCAACAAACGGCATGACCTGCTGCTCTACAACGTCGATTACCTGAAGCAGGCGGGCATTGATCCCCAGGCGAAACGGCTGACGTGGGACGAGTTCCGCGCCGTCGCGAAGAAGCTGACGCAGCAGGGGGCGGGGAAGTACTACGGCACGATCATCGGCGGCAATCAGACGAACCAGTGGGAGGGATTCATTCGTAATCTTGCCCAGATGGCAGGAGCGCCGGGGTCCAATCAGTCGGGGCTGCAAGTCGACATCAACTACAAGACAGGCGAGTACAACTACACGGCGGACCAATACCTCGCCGCGATTGACCTCCTGCTCGGCATGAAAGCGGACGGCAGCATCTTCCCCGGCTCGGCAAACCTGAATGCCCCGCAGGCGCGGGCGCAAATGCCGCAGGGATCGGCGGGGATGATGCTTCAGGGCATCTGGAATATCCCCCAGTGGACGCACGACAACCCGACCTACAACTTCGATATCGCGGACCTGCCCGTCCCGAACACGGGCACGCCGTTGCCGCTCTCCTACGGGCCGGGTGGGGGCAACCCGCTGTACGTCTATGCCAAGACGAAGAACGCGCCGATCGCCGGCGACATCTTCCATTACCTCGGCACGGCGGAGGGGCAGACGCAGTGGGCGACGATCACGGGCGGCAGCGACCCGCCGAACTTCCCGCAGGTGATCGAGCAGGCGCAGGTTGACCCGCGTGCCAGGAAGGCGCTCGGAATCTTCGGCCAGACGATGCATCTCGCGCCGAGCGCGAACGTCCGCAACCCCGACTGGTCGCAGGCCGAGTTGGAGAAGAAGGCGATCACACCGGACTTCGGCCAATTGCTGCAAGGGATCTACACCGGCCAGGTTAGCGACCCGAAGAAGGCGATGCAGGACCTCAAAGACCGCAGCAATCAGGAACTCGACCGCGCCCTCAAGGCGGCGCAAGCGAAGGGCGCGAAGGTCTCGCGCGACGACCTGGTCTTCCCGAACTGGGACCCGATGAAGGACTACACCGATGCGGACTATGCCGCGTTGAAGAAGTAGCCGGGGAGAAGAAGCGAAGAAGCCAGAAACCGGATGCCAGATGCCAGGAAGGACAGTAATGTACCGGTCTCCACATCCGGGTTCCAGTTTCTGGCATCTCATTTCTGGCTTCCGGCATCCGGCTTCTCGATAGAAAGGGCCCGGATGGGAGATCAACAACGGACGGTGGGCGATGGACGGTGGACGCTTGGGTGCCAGGCCCGTCCCTGGATGCTCGCGCTGGGGCAGGAGGCTTTCCCGAAGCGCTTGCCGGAAGTGATGGCGGAGATTGCCGCGATCGGCTTCACCGGCTTTGAGACGCGCCTCGATTACCTGCCCCTCGACGATCCGGACGGATTCGCCATGGCGTCGGAGCAGGCCAATGGACTGGCCCTGTGTGGCGCGCATGTCGGCGGCACATGGTGGGCGCCGGAGGGGGAGGAACGGATTCCGGCCATCGTCGCACAGGCGCGGCGCTTACCGGCGCTCGGCTGCCGGCGGCTGGTCGTGAGCATGACCCCCTTGCCGTCGGACGCGACGGATGCGCACCTTCGGCGGATGACGGATACCCTCGAGCGCTTGGGGCAGTCCTGCCGCGCGGCGGCGGATGTCGAGATCGTCCTGCACAATCACGCGGGCGAACTCGCCAACGACGCCCGCGTGCTCCAGATGATCGTCGAGCGGTGCACGCCGGACGCGGTGGCGCTTGGCCCCGATCTGGGCTGGGTTGCGCATACCGGGACGGATGCACGGGCGTTTCTCCGGCGCTTCGCGTCGCGCATCACCTATCTGCATCTGCGCGATGTCACGGCGAACGGGTCGGCGGGGCAATGGACTGAGGTGGGCCGGGGCATCCTTGACTTCCCTGCCATCTTCAGGACGCTGACTGCGTTGGAGTATCGCGGGTGGCTCGTCGTGGAATCGGAGTCGGCGCAAGAACATGGTGGGACGGAAGCCCGGGAGACGGCAGTCGCGCAGTTTGATGGCGTGCAGGCCGCCCTCAATGCGGCGGGGCTGGCGTCGTAGGCGCAGGCGATGTCGCATGACATTCATTCCGAGTCATGGTGAGACAAGGAGGCCGGGGCATGGCGAAACGCTATTCGGTGGCGGTGATTGGTGCGGGCGATATGGGCGAGCGGCACGTCGAGGGATGGACGCTGGCAGGCCACGATGTCGTGGCAATTGCGGACGTTGATACCGCGCGCGCCGGGGAATTAGCGCGGAAGTACGATATCCCCGTCGTGCGCGACGACTATCGTGCGCTGCTCGATGCTGCCGAGGTGGAGATTGTCTCCGTCTGCACGCCGCTCGCGCTGCATGCGCCGATCACGATTGCCGCCGCCGAGCACGGAAAGCATGTTTTCTGCGAGAAGCCGCTGGCGCGCTCCTTCGCCGAGGCGCGGGCAATGGAGGAGGCGGTTGCGAAGGCGGGCGTCCAGTTCGGCATCGGCTTCCAGCGCAATCTGGCCGAATGGGTCGGGGTGCTCACACAGTGGGCGCAAGAAGGGCTCCTGGGTCGGCCGATGGTCTTCAGTTCCGAGGCGCTGGCGGAGGTCCGTCCAAAGCGCGTGATGCACGACCGGAACGGGAACAATGGCCCGATTATGGATACCGGCTGCCATTTCTTCCTGCTCTGGCAGACCGTGTTCCAGTCACGGCCCACATCCGTCTCCGCCCAAGGGCGCATCCTGGCCAAAGACCGGCCGGAGATCGCGCACTTCGCCGAGCTGGCGATTGATACCGCCGTCATCACCGTTGCATACGAGTCCGGGGATATCGGCACGTTGACCGTCTCCTGGGGCCTGGCGGAGGGCTTCAAGATGCGCCCGCGTCCCGATCGCGTTTTCGGACCGAGCGGTGGCGCGGAGAAAAGCGCGGATGGGTTGACGCGCTATCAGGATGACTGGATCGAACAGGTTTCGATCCCCGCAGAGAATCTGCACCAAAAGGAGTTATCGCTCTTCGCGGACGCGGTCACGGCGGGCGCCGCACCGCCGTATAGCTTCCGGGCAGGGAAGGAAATGCTGGCAATCACGATGGCGATCTTCCAGGCTATCGAAACAGGAGCGGTCGTCCCCGTCTCCTATGACGTGTGATGGAGGCGCCGGAATCCCGACACGAGGAGGAACGGTGACGTGAAACTCAGTTGTCACGAGATGATGCTCGGTGATCGCCCCCTGGCGGAAAAGTTCGCTATGGCCCGAGAAGCCGGCTTCGACGGCATCGATCTGCGCGGCGATCTGCTCCACGACCAGGTGGACGATGCGGAGAGGCTGGTACGGGAGACGGGATTTGCAGTCCCGACCGTGTACGGCAGGTACCAGCCCCCGTTGCTCGCCAAATCGCTCGCGGAGCGCGCGGAGGCAATGGTGATTCTCCGCAGCCGGTTGCGTGATGCGGAGCAGGTCGGCGCGCGGCAGTTGGTCGTGGTGCCGATTTTCGGGGAGGCGCGCATTGATGTCCAGCGCGGTCGGGGTGTGGAGGAGATTGAGCATGCGGTAGTGCTCGTGCTATTGAGCGAACTCGCGATCGAGGCGCGGCAACGCGGGGTCGCGTTGGTGCTGGAACCACTCAATCGGAACCAGACGCACCTGCTGACCTCTCCCGTACGGGCTGCGGAACTGACAAGGCAACTGGACGAATCGGTGGCAACGATGGTTGACTTCTATCACATGGACATCGAAAACCAGGACATGGAGAAGGAGATCGCGCAGACGTTCGATCAACTGCGGCTGGTCCACCTCGCTGATCGGGAACGAACACTGCCCGGCGCTGGTGGAATCGATTTCGCGCCGGGCCTGCGAGCGTTGCATGACCTGAGCTATGCGGGCTGGTATGGTTTCGAGTGCAATGGCACATTCGATATCCCGCAATTGCGTGAGAGCGTGCATCACGTGCGGAACGCGATCGCACAATGAGCACAGCGAACGCCGTGCGGAAACACTAAGGAGACGTGGAATGTCCACCTCGCTTGCTCACCACGTATCCGGGCGCACCGCGACGCGCGCGCAGGCATCGCGGTGGCGGCGCATCTACGCCGCACGCTGGTGCTACCTCTTCATGCTCCCCTCGCTCCTCCTCGCCGCCCTGTTCACCTTCTGGCCGATCATCGCCTCCTGGTA